>JAABUY010000699.1_pt1 | contig 54911 bp, 98 predicted proteins | sample 5560271 | NCBI WGS metagenome assembly JAABUY01 (sample SAMN10711886, study PRJNA513374) | rock metagenome | isolation source: Antarctica rocks | place: Antarctica: Victoria Land, University Valley | reverse complement strand
CTGTGATGTCAGTGGGAGCACCACTGTTGTGACTTATGATGGATGCATTAAAAACCACGAGCGAAGTGAAAACTTTCCCACTATGAACGAACGCGTCGCGCGCGAGCTTATCCGAGCCTTCCAACAGTCCGAAGGTACCGGAGGTCGAAGGGATAGATACGTTCGAGGAGACTGTTCGGCATTCGAGGGAACATGACTCGTCAAAGGGGTGGGAGGGGAAGAAGATAATGGTCGTTGGTTCCGGAGCGTCCGGAATGGAGATTGCATTCGAGGCTTGTGAGTACACCCCACGCCCTTCCGCAACCACGACAGCAGTACTGATGAATGTGCAGCTCGGCGAGGCTTGGACGTGAGACTGCTTCAGAAATCACCAATGTACGTGATGAGCTTGACAGTGGGGATCGCACAGGTTCGTCGTTCGCCGAGTTGGATGAGCGCTTGGTCCACGCTGACGGTTCCGAAGTACTACGCGGCTTACAAGCCTGGACCGGGAGCTCTTCCCCATCGAGACCGTCGACACGTGATACAAGATGATGTCGATCTGCTCTTCCCATTCTCCTGATCCCCAAGCCAGGGCGGGGACCGGTGCTCAAAGCGATTCAGGTGGGTCCTTCAAGTCTTCTTCCTTCTCTTCCAAGCTTCCCCTATGGCCCCTTTCCACGTACCAACCTTCTACTTTTTTTTTCAATTCACTCGGTCGAGCACGCTCTGTAACTGGGATAAAGGATTGGGTCATATCCGCCCATTGGGCTGTCGTGCTCCTGCATCGCCGATCGAGTTGAGTTGACACTACCTTCTCCCTCCTCTCCCCTGCCCTCCTCCGACCACCTCCCTTCCGATCTGTCCTTCTCCGACCTCCTACCTTCTTCGTCCACCTCCTGTTCTCTCAATTCTACCTGCGACCCCTCGCTTCCCATCCACCCTCCCAATTCAGCCGTCGACTCCGGCGTCAACGAGAACGTGACCTCCCAATTCCCCGGGTCGACCGTCCAAGTCGGCGGTACCAAGCGTGGCCCAAATCCGACGATCCCCGACGAGGAGGGTGGTGAGATGAACAAGGCTTCTGGCCGGTGGGTCGAGTCCCACAAGACTCTTCCAGTCTTGATGAATGGCGCTCATGGTGTGTAGTCAGGCCAAGGCGAATGAATTTGAGGGCGAGGGTGGGCCGGAGAGGAAGGTCGAGCTTGCAGAGAGGGATCGGCCGGGGGATCAGGATGTGACGGGGAATGTCAGATCGTAGGGGACGGCAAGGCAGGACGAGTTAGGAGCTGAGGAAGTTGAAATGCAGATTTGATTTTGCACGGGCATCATCATCCCAGCGCCGCTGGAAACACCAGTCGAGCTGCTCCGTTGCATCAGATCTCATAGAACGGACACAGGCTCGTTGATCACCGGGAATGCCAACGCCAATGAAGGTTCTCCCACCCCTCAAAGGGTTTCAGACTCGCTGACCATCCATCCCAGTTGTCTCCTCTCTGCGGGGCAACCAAAGAGTCAGGGCAGGCAGCGAAAAACTGCGCTCTGCAGTCTGGGCCGAGGAACGGTTTAAAAGTGCATGCTCAATCCATCCTCCCTATCAACCATCATAAATCCAATTCTCCCGATCATCCGCCGCCAATCTCGCATACCTAACTCACCCATCAGCGTGCTAAAAAATATCGAGTGCAGAGGAACACCCACTCCAAGAGCAACCGGAACATGTACGCCTGCATATCCTCCCACCGCCAATGATGTGAGGTGAAATGCAATGCCCTCTCGGCTATACCCCGCGCCATATCGTCGTGGCCCGGTGTCCGACCGTCCGGTGAGCCGGCGAAGAATGCCATGATGTGGTAGAGGTCGGAATAGTCGATCTGGGTCGGCTGAGTCGGTTCAGCGTGGTTTGGCCGGATTGGCTGGAAGCGGAGGCGACTTACGATGTAGTGGACCCAAGGAGTCAACCATGCCTGGACGTAAGCCTAATTCGTGAGAGTCGCGACTCACCGAGTTCCATTCTGGGTAGATGGTACTCTTGATCACGACGCTGCCTGATCGGAGAAGCCGTTGAAATCGAGATGACCAGCCGTTACCATCGACTGCATCGTCAGGTCGTGATCAATTCCGAAAAGCTCACCGTCAATCACGTCTAGCTTCTCGTCAGCAGAGTATCACGTTACACGCACATTTATACTTCGCCCCTTCCTCTGGCTTGACCCTGTCTTTGAACACGATCTCCGACGCCATCTCATCGCACGTTCCATCCTCCTTCCTGCACTGTCACCACATCAGTCAATCGCCAGTCCGCACGACCCCTCGACCTACTTGATGAGGTTGACCCGACAGCCCCACATCCATATACACCTCGTTGAGCTTCCGATTACTCCACGTCTCCTTCTGCCAGAGCAAATCCCGCTTGACATACACATCCCGATCCCCTTCGACCTGTTGCATCATGAGATGTAATCTCGGTCGATGACTTCTCCGCCAATCCCCATCCTTCTTGCCGGTATTGGTGTAGCTGTCCCCGGTGGACGATCCTCGCCAGAACAGCTTGTTGATCGTTTTCTCCTCCCATCGCGCCGAACGAGGTATCGCCGTGTCGGCGGTATTATTGTCGAACGCTTGGAGAGGAGTGGACAGGAATTCGGGATTCCGGGCGAACTTCGAATGGTGGAACATCGGTCGGAGCTGGGTTTCGCGCACGAAATCGAATGAATAGGCGCCATGTAGACGGAGGACTTGGGGAGTGTAGCAAAAGTCATAGCCCGGGCCTGGATTCGACACGAAGGTGGTCTCTGCATTCCCGTGTCAGCAGTACCCACCCACAAGCAGTACCCAATATACGAAGCGCGAGATACTCACCCGCATCCGGCTGGACCAGCTCAATCCCCTCCATCTTCGCCATCGCCTGCTCCCAAGCTGGGGAATCCTCTGGACAAGCTGATACCAAACCGTTCGCCTTGACCCTTCCTGCCCGCTTCTCGAACGCCGCCAACTCGGCCTCATCCAAGAACCGACCTTCCTGCACCGCCATCTGAGTCACCAGCCGTTGATCCTCTCCCAATAACATCGAACCAGTATCATGGTCGGAGCCGGAAAACTCGATGTCGCTCGGAAGGAATTGCGCGATCGGCTCGACGAGGGAGAAGAGGACTTTGCACCGGCCGATGTCCTTGCGCTGACCGGATATGGAGGAGGGACTGGTAGGGGATAGGTTGATCTGGCTGCGAGATCAGTGGAGCCCTCGTCAACCTGTACGGACTAAGTGAAGTCGACGGTTCTCAGCGCGTCCACTCGTTTACGGAATAGCTCAGGGGCTAGGGCGAGGTAGGGCGAGATGTCGTGATCGATCTGGTCATACTGTAGTGTACGTCAGCTATGATCCTGCGTAGAGTCGCTGCTACCGACATCGTCGACGATCTTGACGTCATGTTTCTGGCAAAACTCCCACCACATTTCGAAGCCCTTCGGCGGAGGTCGATGATAGCGTTTAGCGTATGCTCGTGCCGCTTGAGGCAGAGTCTTTGACTGTCTGAATGGCGGATCAATTGCTGAGCAGCATATCCCAAAGACAAAACCCCTCACCTCGCTAGAAGGTCATCCCATTTCTTGAGACCCTGCTTGACCAGCTCCTCAATGGGATGTGTCCCTCTCAATCTCAACAGCATCCTCCTATCCTTCTTACTTAATCCAGTGTCCTGACCCACCTCATTCAGCGCATCCCATCCCTTCACCCTCCCATCATCATCATACACCAGCCCTCTCGCGATCACCGGATCTTCCGGACTAGAGAGGAACGACGTCCAAGAGTCACGCCCAGGTATTTCAAGTGATGTGAACTTGCGATTGAGGTGGGATGGGGAAGCGAAGACGAGGTAGGCGAGTGTGACGAGTATGGAAGCTAGGAAGATGAACCGTCGAGAGATCCGGAGTCGTCGCGTCCAACCGGGGATGAGGGAACGACGTCTCGCCGGCATGGATCTGTGCCGGGCCATGAGGCGCATGCAGAGGGGTCTGCGCTACACTCGCTATCCGTACGTTCAAAGGGATTTCGAGATGGAAGACGGAAGTGAGAAACGCGTGGACGTGAGGAGGACGGGAAGATTCAAGGTATTTCGTCTCCGCCGGTACCTGTTTGGGGAAAACGTTCCGCTTGCTGCTGTTGACAAAGCATCCCATCTTTACAAAAGCCATGCTTGGGTTTTGTGAGACAGTCGCAATCTCGACATGGAAACTTTTCGCCGATGAACGCTTATTCTAATCTTTCGCTCCGATGAAGCTTGACTGCCTCCCTTCCCGAGTACCTCCACCGCCTTCTCTAGTCTCCCGAAAAAGACTGCTCACCACTCGCTTCTCAGCCCTGTGTGAACTCTGTCGTAATCCTACTCAACTGAACCCCGGCATATAAACATAAATGACTTATGCGAGACTTTCTTATTACAAGTCATATAGGTCATTATACGATCACATTCTCGTCTAATTATGGATACAAATTTGGGTCCCGTATTATTATTTAGATACACCGAGGAGAAAGTGTCCGGATCAACATCTACCATCCCTCAACTCTCTGGGAACTCTCTAGGAATGACGGCGGTGGGTTTGGGGAAGAGTCCTGCGAGACCGAGGTAGACGAGTGTGTTGTTGTTTCCCACATTCTCATTGTTACCCGCATCCTTTGCACCGATGATGGACTTTGCGAGGTTGTCTGCGTCGAAAGCGACGAGCTGACAGATCTCGGATTGCGCATCGCTGAAATTCTCGCTGTTCTGGGATAGCCCCGAGACTTTGAGATCGTCGGCGATCATCTTCATGTTGTTCGGCTAATCACCTCGTCAGCTTGATGAACAACGATCTCGCGAAGGGATGACTCACGCCCAAGGCCGTAGCTAGAGCTTTCCAAGTCATACTCTTCTGTTGTGCGGCGTACACGGCATAGGCGTAGGATAGGAGCTGGTTACACATGCGCCCCTGGTCGGCCGCGGCGATGCAGGCTCGGTCCGCGAGGACATCGATGGCGATGACGTTCTCATTACCGATGGCGTTGTCGAGGGTTTGTGATATCGGAACGCACTGGTTGAGCGCTTCACCGTAGTAGTCGCCGTTCCTGTCATGGGTCCCGCTGGGGGTGGTTACCGCTTGGTTGACGTGGACCTGAGCCGCGGCGAGATCGGCTTGTTAGATAAGGCGGTGGTGAGGGGAGCGAGGGCGAGGAGGGTGGTGGAAGTTAATCTCTGGGTAGGCTTAAGGACTAGTCGTGACGAGTGGAAGGAAGACTTACGATAGCGGTAGGGGCAGGAGGTATGATTGGTTATGCAGAGGGCGAAAAGATGTCGAGAGAGGAAAGCGAGTTCCCCATCACGCGCTCCTCCACCTCCCCATCCTTGAAGACTCCCGCAATTCCAGGGCATTCCTCAGGTGTTTTACCCTGTGAATGTCTGATTGATCACATGCTTAAAACGTCCCGTTACCGACTCCACACTTGCGGCCCGAAATTGTTTCAAATCCCGATCTCTCGCATTAGCTCCCGTAGGCTCCTCCGGTAGCTGAAGCATACCCCCGGGATCGGGATGATAATCTCCGAGCCGATCCTAGCATGTGATCGGGGTCAAGCCGCTCCGTGCTCCGCTTGTAACATCGGCGGCGGGTCATGGACTCGGCTCCACATATCCGGAATGACAAGCAGAAGATCCCGTATTGACAAGACGCCTTCGTATCGTCATCTGTCTCCTTTGGCATTTACGACGCCTCAATGTGGCGGCTATCCGACTTTATTCGAGAGTGAGTATGGAAGCGCGAGGGAGCGTGACGGGAGTCTCGGCGCCGGATGATGATGTGCCGATGGATACTCCACGACCCGCCGTGCATTCGCAGCTCATATTGAGACTGAAAGTGAAGATGACGGGGAGCGGCCACTCGATAGGCGCGCTGATATTGAAGTCAATAGACGGATTTCCTTCCAGCAGGCACGAAACGAACATCACGTGCATTTGACAGGCATCTCACTCTCCTTTCCCCTCACTTGTACGTCAATGGTCGCCTTCAGTCCCCGGCGTCCCCCACAGTCTCTCTCCTTTTACATTCGCAGATCGGCACGGTATTACCTCTTATTCCTCTTGCTCGCCGCCTTCATCTCCCTCGGCTATATCTCCGATCAACAATCGAGACTCCCTTCGGCGGAGCTACAACCCCCAAACGACAACGATGATGATCATTCGAAAGTGGTTCAGTCGAATGTAGAGCATGCTGTCGACGCATTCGTGAGGGGATTCCCGAGATTGAGAGGTCCGGAGGTCAGGGGCGTACCGGTTGTTGATGGATTGGACGAAAGGGGAGAAGGGGAAGAGAGGACGGTATTCGATTGGCCAAAGACGACACACATGTTTGTCTTGTGAGTCGTGACGTCCCATCGTGTGGAGTTCTGCTCAGCGCTGATATCCGTCTCCAGTGGCGATTCCTACTGTACGTATGGGGACAATGTCGATTTGGGAAGGTCCGAGGCTAACGTGGTGTTCGCCTTCCAGCGACTTTAGAGTGAGCTGCTCCCCTCTGATCTCAGTCCATGCCTGACATGTTATCCAGTAAGAATTACAGGAAGAATGGGGTGGACGGTGGTCATGAAGACAGCCTGGTGAGCTGAAACCGTAAAGAATTTGTCCTTCTCTGACAGGGCGATTGTTGTAGCATCACAAAGCCACGGACATGAAGTGGACGGACTATCTCTATGCGTGGGTTGATCTTGCACCTGGTGTGAGTATTGAGAGATGATGAAAGCTGTGTCTCAGAGTATTCCATGACTTTCACTGTGAGTGTTGGGCAGTTTTCAGGTGTCACGGAATGACCTTGAGATAGCGCTTCAATACTATAACTTCGCTCGGGTCGGTGCCGTCATTGACCCTGCAATGTACCTTCATCTACGCGAAGCCGATTTCTGAGCTCACACATCGCTCGTAGCATCCCACCAGGCTTAGTAGAATACGGGTGTGTTGTCCAATACGGGATCCACTAAGAGACAGGTCGTACCCAGGCCAGATCACCGACTTTCAGGACCTCTTCATACCTCGCCCTTGGAACGTTCAGTGGCAAGCGGACAACTCACTGTTCATCGTGTTTTTCGGCATCAACGATCTTGTGAGTACTTCCGTCGCAGCTGTGTTCGGAATACTGAGGTTCTGGTAGGGTCGGATGAATGTATGATTCAGTTTCCTTCTATCATCGACAGCTTCCTGACACGTCATAGCGTGAAGACCTCGGCCGTCTCGATGTACAGACGACTTCCGCCCAGCTCGCACGGTCCCTGGTCGAGTCGAATCGCAGACTCTACTCCTCAGGCGCTCGCTCCTTTCTCATCGTCAACATACCTCCAATCCAGTTTTCCCCGAAATACAACCTCCCCGGCGAAGTCGGCTACGACTCCCATGAACTGATAGCCGAAGCGGTGTCAGCTTTCAATGAGAATTTAGCCGAGCAAGTGGACATCTGGAAGGACGAGGTGCCGGACGCTACCATCATGCTGTTCGATCTCGAGAAATACTGGCGGCTCCTGCTCGCGTATCCCGAAATGTTTGGCTTGACCGATTGTTCGAGGTACTCGGCGCTGTTCGGTACCGCAAGACCCAACATGGGGAGAATGGGATTCTGGTACGCTCTCGTCCTTTCGAGATCGATCAAGCCGCTGACGAGAGCAGTTATCATGACAATCAACACATCAGCTGGTCCTCCGCCGAGTGAGTAGTTTCTACTGGATATCATAGAACGCCTCGTTGACGACATCATAGGCTTGTTGCGCGTACAGTCCACGGCTTCCTACTCCGCCATTCAGCTTCCTTGCTCGCCTCGAACGCGACAGAGAATGCTCTTTATGCGCAGGGAAAGGCGTTCGGGTGATGCGCAATCGGCCTGTACATCGACATACATCACGGACTTTATCGATCTCCTTTCTCGGGGGAATGTACATCTATCATCAATTACTCCGCAGGGTTGCGGACAGACGCAGCTGAGTATCCGATTGTGCGTGTTCAGTGCGTACCACTTTGTGCGTGTTCAGTGCGTACCACTTTGTGCATGAAGGGGTGTCGCAGGGGAGAGAAATCGACGTTCTCTGAGACCTCACCCCGATAATGACCTCGACGGGTGACCTCGACGGGAAGCTGAAATCTCCGAGCTGCGGGTTCGCAGGGAGCTGTAGTCTCTCAGGACAGTCAGGGAAATCCGGGAACATAGTCCCATCAGTCCGCATCAGTAAATCCAATTTTTCGTCGCCGGGTTGCTTCAGAGGTTCCACTGCCGTGACCATATCGTCGATCTATGTGCATACACCGTTGTCTTTCGACACGCTAAAACCCCAGAACAGTCTCGGTCGTCTACCCCGAAGAAAAGGATGTATCCGCGTTCGACGGCGGTATCAATGATTGTGTAGGATCCGTCGAATCTCGTTTGTGACGACGGTAGGCTCGAGACGGATATGATCGGTGTTGATCCCGCCAGCTGTCAGACAGCCTCGTGGAGGACAGTGCTCGGGTAAGCAAAAGCTGCAAACAAGCGAGGTTAGTATCATTTAACCGGACGAGTCCCGGGTGATTTGGAGACTTACCTGTCTTCGTGGACCATGTAGTGCTGGAGACCGACGGCGATGGCGAGAGGACTGTAATCGGTCTGCGTGGATCAGTCGTGTGTACCGGGATACCGCAAATGAGGCAGAGCTCACGATGGTACATTCGAATGGTTGGAATTCGAAGACAACGCCACCTGGCTCCATCCATAACGTGTGGGTCAATCCGTTCCCGTGGACCGAGACGAGAATCTGACATTACACCCCGTCAGCCATTGGATCTTTTTGGGTGAGGGAGGTCAGCTCACATCGACCGTTGCGATTTTTGCGACCTGATCGGCGAAACCAATCTCTTTTCCAAAGTGCTCGATGACGACCTCGGCGAGACCCTCGTTGTGGATCTTCTCCAACTCCACGAGCAGGCGGGCATGATCCTCACTGGTCAACCTCCGACTCGTATCTTGTCTCTGGAGGTACATGATTCTGGGAAGCGAACCCTTGTGAAGCGACACGGGCCCGTCGTAGCCTTCGAGGACACGGTCTCGGAGATTGGTGAACCAATCGGAGGATACTGGCATTCGGAGCGAGTCCCCGAACGGCTTCGAGGCGGCAGAAGGACCGCTGTGCCCGCCTCTACGGTCCGCGAGGATACCCATCGGGATCCGGTAGACTTTGTTCGACGCAGCTCGTGACCGCCATATGCCGCGAGACTCGATCGTAGCTTCAGGGCTGCGAGATGATACGTGAGCTTCCAGGGGGTTTGGTGTACGGGTATGGTGGGGAACTTACAAGAATTTTCGAGTGTACCACATGTTGGCGCCCGGAACATCCTCCCAGATGTCGGCTCCCTTTGCGTCATCCGGCGCTTCCTCCTCGCTCCACTGAGACGGGAAGGCGACGGTCCGTAAAGGAGGTAGCGCGAGACCAGAGCGCCAGGCGTGGTTGGACCAGATTCGCCAAGCTCCCAGGAACATCTCGCCGATCCAGTGGTAGACTGAGCTCGGATCAGCACAAGCGGGCAAGGCGTCGAGCGCAGAGAAGAAGAACGGACAGTGCGCCACGACTGATCGAAGGCTTCTCGTCAGTGACATGCCTCTTTGGCGTAGTGGTACTCACAGCCATCATCGTTGTTGATAAGCTGATCAATCTGGTCAGCTCCCGACAGCCCAGCATGGTGATGGGTGATGCTCACCATCGGACTGTCCAATACAGTGGCTGAAGACATCATCTCCACGGCATCCTCAAAGCTTATGGTCGTGCCCAATTGGTTTTCCTCCCTCACGTCGGGGAAATAAGGCGCACTTCGGATCGCAAAGATCTTGGCGGCGACCCTACCTTTAGCGGGACGACTTGAATCGACCGATAGGGAGGCGACGAGGTTCAGAGCCGGGATCGACCACGGCTGATCGGTGATGAAGTAGTAGGTGTAGTTGTGCCAGTACCTGCTCTTTGGTCAGCGGGGTTCCGGTCGATGGATAGCTCGTCTGTTCTCAAGGTCGAGACGGGGAGCCGGTCGAGGGACAATTGGACGAACGACGTGGGGCCGAGGCTGAGAGGTGTTGACGGGGAGAGTGTACTCACAAGTTCTCGATGACGGAGAAGCCGGGTTGATGCGCCAGGAACCTGGTCATCTTGGCGTCTCTCGCGACGTCCGTCATCGGATCGGTGCTTTTGATCCCATTGTCGGCGGTGTTTCCGTGGGCGGGAGATCGTCCATAATTTGGCCAGAGGGGGACGGCGGGGAAGATGTAGGCGGCGCAGAGAAGCAGGGCGAGCCCACCGGCTACCGCCGTTGTCAGATAGCGGGTGGTAGAGACACGGGCCATGTGGGCAGTCCAAGTCTAGTGGTAAGTGGTCAAGTGGTGATCGACCGTTCGAGAAATCTCTGGGGGTATGGGCGAAACATAGAGTGTTGTGGAAGCCCGTGGGACTTGTCAACACGGAATGAACTCTGCGTGACAAATGGTACGGGAAGATCCCTGAAATCCCGTCCATCTCACGGCCGAAGTCCGAAATCGTATCCGATCTTTCGTACCTCGCACACGTTCTTGCCAACGCGATGCTGTCTCGTCACCCTTAGTCGGGCATTGGATTGGATTCATGTTGACATCTCGAACTTGTGTCACGGAAGCTCTCAGTTAGCCGTGACTTTTGTAAGTGTCCAGAAGCCCCGTGTGGTGATTGGAGCCCAACAGAGGTCGATTTGACCCCTGGGGAACTGACGGCATTGTCCTAAATCTTTTGAAATGAAACCTGGTGTGAGAATACAGAAACCTTTTGCGAAACTACTCGCGCAACGTGGATTCACGTGGCGACTGACTGCGAGCGTCCAGCCGGCTTTGGCTAAGATATCTTCGGCTTGGATAGCTTGGATAAGGTTATTGAAATGGGGATACGTCTCACCACTTGCCTCCGCCTCCGTCCCATCCTCCTGCTCGCGATCGCAAGCTCAATCTTGATTGCCTTGGCCACTCGACGACCCACCTTCTTATATCTCGACAATCCGAATTTCCACCTGAGCGTTCGTGCGCGGTCACGGTATGCACAACCGCAATGCGGCATGTGCCAAGCCAATGCCTCGTTGTGCGAGATGCTAGGGTGAGCTCTTCTCTGGGCTGAGTGGGAGTCTAGGGAGTTGGACAGCTGATGATGTCTTCCTATAGGGAAGGCAACATGCAAAGAGCGGTCGGGTTCGCCGGTGAGTCTGGCAGACAAATCGCTTGAGGTGATCCGCTTATCCCACTCCTAGGCTCCAACGCGAGGCTACATCGTTTCCTGGCGAAAATGAGAGATGGAGGAGGTCCCTTTGCAGTAGGCGTCATCGGAGGTTCCGGTGAGCCGAGATGCCTTCTTGTCCAAGGATTATCCATCTTCCGGTCCCGGCTGACGGTTGATGTTGCACAGTCTCAAAGGGCCAGAGTCTGCCTAATCCGGACAACCTTGGCAAGGAAATCACTTCTTCCAACATGCACCGCGTCATCTTCGACCATCTGAACGAGATGTTCCCGGCTTCTGGTGGCGTCGCGATTGGGAGCGATGAGAGATCAAAGGGGAAGAACTCGTTCATAAGCGGAGCTCTGGGTGGCACAGGTAAGTCGCTCTCATGCACCGAATCGGTGAGCTAACGGAATGTCCCTAGGTTCGGACTACTTCTCGATGTGCTTCAAGGAGCACATACCTGAAGATGTCGACCTCGTCTTATTAGAGCTTGGTACGTAGTGGGCTGTCCGGACGCCTGGTCCCCAAGTCTGTGCAGCGGCTGACCGGATCTTCCAGGTATCAACGATCAGATGTGAGTCTACCTTCACCATCGACTGCTCGTCTTGTTGAACCTACGCGCTCAGGACGGTGAAGAGTCAAGGGACATACGAGCTGCTGGCCAGGAGTCTGTTGGATCTACCCAGTCAGCCAGCCATCATCTACGTCCAGTAAGTCGAGACGTTTGCTTGCAAGGCCCCCACTGACATCTCTAGCATCTTCGCCCTACAATTCGATACCATCGGGTTTGGCGCCGATATGGTGGGTGGACAATCCCCTTGATGTGGGGCTGGCCTGACGGACCGACAGCACCTCCCAATATCCCAGTATTACGACATCCCAGTCGTTTCATTCCGCAATTCGATGATTGAGCAAGTCCTCGGCGATCCCGAAATGCTACGCCGTATGTTTGCCACCAAAGCCGTCGAGACAAAGGATAGAGTGCCAGGATACGACTTGCGGCATGTGAGTCGCCATCCACCGTCCTCTTGCGAGCGTCAGTTGATGCCGCTTCTTAGCTGTCTGCAGAGGGGCATAGGCTTGCTGGGGATTTGACCAATGCGTATATCGATATGCAGCTCTGCGAGATGGCTGGGATTTCGACCCTACCGTCCGTCCCGAGACTTCCCAGAGTGAATACCGTCTTCGGACTCGAGCTTGTATCGTTCTAACGGTTTGATAGCTTCAGATGGGACAGATTTTCGAGCGAGACAAGGTGATTCCTAGACTCGACCCGACATGTCAGAGCACTACCTCGGAGAAACACAAGCTCGAGCCGTTCACGCAGATAGGATGGTGAGTGATCCCAGATCACTTGCCACATAAAAGAAGACTGACTAGTGATCAACAGGCGACATTGGAATTGGCAAGAAAAGGTATTGGGGGCAACGAATCCATGAGCCACGATCGCTGAGAACGCGCAGCACTACCTCATCGCCGATCGTACTGGCTCAACCATCGCCTTCAAGTTCAGTACGAGTATAGGGAACGTTCAGCTCTTCTACCTTCGCTCCGGGACCTTTGGACTAGGCACAGTTTCGTGCTGGGTGGACGATGATCGAGATCGAGCGGTCGATCTGGTCGGTTATTGGGACAAGACCTTCAATATCGGACAGTGAGCACTCGCGGCGGTTCTCAAGGTTTACCAGGCTGACACGACGGTGAAGGGGCACGACGATCCGAAACGATCTCCCTTCGGGGGAACACCTGCTACGGTGCGAGCTTCAGAGTAAGACCTCGGATCCTGGCGGAGGGAAGGAGTTCCGCATCATCTCACTCATGAGGTAAGTCATTGGATCTGCTGGTATTTGCTGACAGACAGCATCTGACACGGGTGACTGGGAGTATCTGGTCTGAGGGATTTTCATCCATAATATCAGATCATCGCATGGACAGATTTTGTACTTCACAACGAGATTTTTTTGGGTCGATGCAGATCGCATCTTGCTTTCCCCGGACCAAGAACTGTATATATATATATCGAAAGCTCGGATGTGGCCAGGACTCTCACACCGTGGCCGCTCGAATGATGGGTTTCCAGCGAGACTTTGTCATATAGATCTATAGGGCCGAACGGAATCTCTGGCAGAACGCTGACATCCGGACCATTGCGAGGCGGCAGCCGCCGGTGATTCTATGCATACTGGCGGTGGGCCCATCATCATGTATAACGCAAACGTGACCATGATTGCCTTGCGCTTTGACGATTAAAAAAATGCACAGTTTCTATATCTACGGAGGCACACCCAATGGCGTCGGAGGATCCGGGATCGGTTTCAGTGCCTGTGCGGTCTGCCGGATGAAGTTGGTGAGCCAAGTTGCGTCGACCTGCGGCACTCGTCCGCAGTCAGCGCTCCTTCAAGATACAGGTCGGATGGGTGACTCACCCGGATATCTTTCCCGTGGAATCCCTCATTCTGATTGACAGCATATCTGTCTGGTCTGCGCCACCTAAAATTGGAGGTGATCAGCTGACGTTTCACACCTGGGTTTCGATCGGCTCACTTGTCCCGAGTGAACACCGTATCTCTATGTATCGCGAAGTATTCGTGGTGCATCATCTCTGCGAGCATGGCGTAGTCCTTCAGTATGGCTCCTGGTCAGCAAGGTGAAGAGATTGGAGGGGTAGGCATACCCTGGCGAATCCGCCAGCATTCATGATCTTTGGTGGCCGTCAGGAATCACACTCAACGACCACGGAGCACGTCTTCTGGCTGAGTCACATACCTCTATGACCACGCTCTGCGGCTGCATCCACAATTGGTGACTCAGCCCGTTACCGTGCACGCCGAGCATGATCTGCAGATTGGTCATTCATCAAATGTGCCGACAGTTCGAGGGGAGGCACTCACATTGGACCGAAGGGCAAGGCAGAACTGCAGGAAATAAAAGGTTGTATAAGCGGATGATTCCATGAGGCCTACAGACCCGCTCACCTGCTGGGTTCGGGTGAAGGTCTCCATTTGAGCATCGTGGAATTCGATGACGCCTTCGCGATGCAGATTCCACAGTTTATCCACAAGCTCCAGGGCATCTCCCGTATCCAGCCGGCGTGAGGTAAGCTGCCTGAGATCGCCTGTCAGTAATGCTGCCCAGAGAGCTTGAAGATGGGTGAGATCACCTGTTTATATACGTGACCACTGGAATCCTCTTCTCACTCCGGTCGGATGGGACAACACAACCATCGGCGACGACGAGGCGTTCGAGAGACCGACGCAAGGGGTCCATCCAGTCCACTGGTACCGTCAAAGATGGCAAATCCGCGGTCGCCTTGTTCCAGTACATGACTTCACCACCGAAACGATGCGCGGCCCATCGCTACGAGCACGAGTCAGCGACCGGTTCGAAGCAGCACGCTTCATCCTCTTCTCCTCTCAACTGATATGCCGTAACTTTCCGCCAAAGAAAAGACCGATTGAACATTCCACTCACATCGACAATGACAAGCTTCTCAAACATGAACGTCATCCCACTCTTCGCCCTGTCGTTCCATATCGTCGCTTCCTCAATGGCCGTTCGAGGCATCACAGATTGTTGGAACCAGGAAGTGAGGCCTAGGGTACTGTTAGTGCCCTCGTGATATCCTCGTCGTCCTCTCCCAGACTCGAGGAGACATACCGGCATGATCTCTCTAAATCAGGGCAGCGTCAGCACATGGACCCGTCTCCCTGTATCGGCGTCTTGCATCGCTCACCCAGTCCGTCGGCTCCGCGCGATACATGAGTCTGGCCGGTAAACTCCTTTCTCCCGCTGCCGAAAGCACTCGCCATGCACCGAGGAATAGTTCACCTGATAAAGCGCGTGAGCATGGCCGGCAAGGAGGTGGATCAGGAACACAGCGTACCGACTGTAGGGGATCCGGCCGAGGGTCGATGAGGGATTTGCAAGTGTTGAGATCAGAACGGAAGTCTGACAAGGGATGGCAAAGGACTTCACTGACTGTGACGAGGCGAGTGCATCAGCAGCCTACCGGTGCATGCTACTAGAGTAGCTCACAATGAAAGTAGTGACCAAGGTAAGAAGGGGAGACTGGCCCAGCTTTATCGTTGAAGAACATCTATCCCTCACAGCTCAGCCATAGTCCCCTATTACTTGGAGGTCCATGGGAGAAACTCACACTGATACCACTCTTCCTGACGACGACGCCCGAGAACTCATTGACCGCCTGAGCCGGAGTGATCACCCTCCATCGATCCTCGCCTGGTAAAGGGTGAATGATCCCATCGTCGTCTGGACCGTGAGGACCTGTCATGAACCAGCCTGCACCTTTGTCGGGGAGTCGGTCAGGATGGGATGTGACGATGACGAAGGCGCCCTTGTGGAGGTAGACATTCTTGAGGTAGTCTGATTCGCACAATCAGTGACATCGGTGGAGGTAAATCCGTCGAAGACGGGGCCACGTACTGAAGCCCGCTATCCCGTTCATATGGACCGTCTCTGCTAATCCCTGAAGATTGGCGGTGATCGGATCGTCCCCGTCCGACCCGACATCGCTTATGGACCGGCTCATCAACTTGTCTTGCTAGATTGTCCACTATGAGCGGGCTACTGTGGAATGGTATGGGGCTTGATTCACAATAACCTCGACGCAAGTGTGGTAGTATGTCGATGCGAGATAGATGAAGGTCCCAGCGAGGAGTATGAGTGAGACGCCCCGATATCGACCTCGCAAATGATGTCGAGAACTCGTAGGTGCTCGACGAGACATCTGGTCTCGAGGACTTTGACGGGGAGGGGAATACCGTCGTGATGACATGACACTGCGTCCTGTCCACTTCCAAACGATAGCTTTCCGCTGTGATTTTGAAACAGAAGGATAAAGCAATCAACAGTGATTGCGTCCGTGAGTATTCCCCCACGTGGCAACGGGAGCTTATTTAGGGAGAAGGAGTGCCTGGCCTCTGAAAGATCTCGGCGAGGTGCAGAGTTGGCTATTCAGATTACGGGATGCTCTCGACGCTACTTGATCAAGGAAGATCCCATTTCCGTTGATGGAGGGAAGCCAGAAGCTCCTACCGTCCTAGGTCAAGGGGAAATCGATGCAAGTACCGCTTCGAAGCACGTTCGAGCTCCTTGTAAAAGCCACACCTGCTCACAGAGATCCATCTATGAGCTCGACAACAGATAACATCAACCAAAAAGGATATTACGAAGATCACGGCCTTTCCGCCAGGATCCGCCGAATCTCATCGGTGATAGTATCAGGGTGGACTTCTATGTCAATCTGATTGATTCGTCCATCGTTTCTGCATCCTCTGCTCGGACATGTCTCCGGGGTACATAACCTGAGCCACGGATCGATATCACGACTCGGTTTGATGGAGCTGGAAGGGGACTTACGTGTCATTGTTCACTAAGAAGTGTCGCTGTCCCGCTGCAAGAGCCAGGGGTGCGTAATCCGTCTGTGGAGACAGTCATTCGGTTGTACACGTCGATCGTTGGGATGGAGGAGGACGTACAGGAGTGCAGTCAATTGACGAGATCTCAAAGATCAGCTTTTCTGGACCGGGATCCATCCAGAGGATATGGGTGAGGCCGTTCCCATGAACCGAGAGCAGTATCTAAGACGTCGCCGTTGAATCAGCACAAGGAACAAGATCCGAGGGGATGGAGCGGGAGTTCCCTCACGTCTGTGCGGGATATGATTGCAATCTGCTCCTCAAAGGGCATCGCCTTCCCAGCCGGAGTACCAAACGTCTCCACCGTAAACTCCACCAATCCATCCGCCGCCAGACGTTCCAGTCCCTCCACCACTCCCGCGTGAGATTCGTTCGTCAGCCTACGCGTTGTCGATTGTCGCTCGAGATACGTGAGGACGGGCTTCGAGGACTTCTTTTTTCGCAAAACGGGGTGGTCGTATCCTCGAAGCAGACGTTCCCGGAGCGTTTGCAGCCAATCAGGGGAGACTGGTAGTCGGAGGACGTCACCGAACGGTTTCCAAGCGGCGGAGGGACCTCGATGTCCCGCTGCACGGTCGACGAGGATGGCCATGGGTATCCGGAAAAGGTCGTTGCTGGTAGCGCGCTCCTCCCAGATCTTCGCGGTCTCGATCCCGACTCCGGGACTACACCGTGCCCACTGTCATCAGCATCTGACTCGTCGTGAAAACGCAGGATAGAGGATACTGACAAGAACTTCTCGGTGTACCAGCGATTCGCCCCGACATGATCTTCCCAGAGGACTTCGTTCCTTGTCCGCGGAGGTGCTTCTGCCTTCGTCCATTGCTGCAGGAACGCGACGGTCCGTATGACGGGCAGGGTGCGCGCAGATCGCCAGGCATAATGAGACCACACCCTCCAGGCTCCCAAAAACATCTCTCCTATCCAATGATAGTCTGTAAAGCCTCCTCGTCAGTGCTTGTCGGTACCGGACCCGACGAATCACTCACAATGGTTGATGACTGAGGAGAGGCGAGGCGGACAGCGTTAGTGCTGAACAATCCGATCACGACGGGGGACTTGCAATTATCATCGTTGTTGACAATCTAGAATGGACCAAATTTCAACCTCCAATCATGTCCAATGTCCTATGCAGCGATCACCTACCATGGGACTAGGTAGATCCTTAGCCGTTGCCGCCCACTCCATCGCAACTTCCAATGAAATGGTCTCCCCGAGCTGATACTTCTCTTCCACCTCGTTGCTCAGCGCCGGGTTCCGTATGACCAAGAAACGGGTCGTCAGGTGTCCGGGCGGGGCATTCTTTTCGAACCCATAGCTGACTAGGTGCTTTTCGAGGGGGAACGCCCAAGGTCTGTCGGTTAGGAAGATGAAGGTCGTATTCCGCCAATACCTGTTTTACGGATCAAAGGATGAGATGATCAGCACATACGCCAGGGCGATGGGTATGGGTTGATGAGATTCGGTCTACTGACAGATTCTCAATGACAGAGAAGCCAGGTTGATGCGCCAGTACCTCCGTCATGGCGAGACCCCCTATCATGGCCGTCTCGGGACTCGTCGACCGTATCGAGTATTCATTGCCTCGCCAAGCCTCTCCAGCTCGAGAAGCGAGACCACCAGGGAGGGGGTGCGGTGAAAAGAAGAATAGGATAGACGCGACGAGCAGGGAGCCCGCGGCGAGAGGTCGGGTCCGGAGCCGTAACATCTTGTCTTCGCCTCAAAGGACACAACACCGTCCGTGTACCAAACAGGGATCCAGATATCAAGCGAATCGCGTCTAAGTTCGTTGATCCGCGTAAACTGAAATAGACCCTGACTTAAGGGTCTCGTGCAGGTACAAGCCTTTGTTCCTACATATCGCGAATGATTCTATCATGTTCGGTTTCGGCTTAGCATGCAGTGAAACCTTGCTACGCAGATCGCCAGTCTCTTTTTAGAGTCAAGCCGCATGATACCGAACGTCATTCAGATTTGGGATAACACCCGTCAAAGTGGTGGCACCCAATGCATATATGTAAGCCTCGCTTGAAAATGCAGGGCAAAGACCGGGAGAAGTAGTAAGGAGAATGCGCAAAGAGAAACCCTCGAAAGTCTACAACGTCTCCCGAACCGCTTGGCGAAACTCGTCCAGGTCGACCTTGTTGTAATTGAAGACGTGTTTCAATGCCATCCTGTTGATCGGTCCCCTCACTCCACCTCCGTTCTCGATGACCACTGTCGCCTGACCGGTCGCTGCGGCGTGTTCCGAGAAAGAACCAGAATTGACAAAGAGGTACTTCGCCTTGGCCATCATACTCAGCTCCTCCACGTCCTCCGCCGCCTCGATGATGGTGAAATCACCCGACAAGGGTGCGAGAATCTCTCGCATCCTCCGGTCGGATTCGTTCAACTTTGATTTCTTCATGTAGACGTGTACCGACACCGTCGGGTTCTCCTCGCGGATGATATCGACGAGTGGGGTGATGAGGGTCATGTTGAATCGCCACTTGTCACTGATCTGCGAGATCTGGTACATGTCGCCCCAACGGAAATGAATCGCGACGTCGTTGCCGTGAGCCGGGCCCGAGAACTGATTGATGATGTCTCTCCACCATATCTTGGTACATGGCGTGTGATGTGTGCCCTTTGCACGGTAGTCGTTGATGACGAGCGTATCACAATTGCGTAGTTCGGCAAGAGCATAGTCATCAAACAGGTCCTCGGTCGATTCTCCCCGACAGATCGCCTGAGCTCGCTCGTACATGGTATCGAGATAGGCGACCGCTCTGTCCATCCGACCTTGGAACGTTCCATCGCCCGGGTGTTTGAGCAGGACCTCGAGGATATCACATGTCGTCCCACCAGGTAACAGCTCGACACCCTTGTTGAAGATCTCGCTCGCCCGATAACCCATCATCTCCGCCGTCTGGGTGACTATAAAGTCGGCATCGAGCATCTGTGCCAGATTCGCCGCATACAGCACAAAACCGAGAGACGAGCCCAGCCCCTCTTTCGGTATACCGCCCGCCTTGATGACCTGCATCCGCCGTTTGGCTCGATAGCCGGACTGCGTTGAAGCTGTTGTACTAGCACCAGAGAGCGAGTGACCGGACTTGAGCAACATGACGACCGATATCAGGCCGGCGAGCGCGATGGCGAACAGGACGTATTCCCTCGACATCATCGGTCGACGGGGCATGAGGGAGATTGGTGGGAAGTGTCCGGTATCTGGGGGTTCGAGGGAAGGGACCCGAAGTGAGCAGGGGGAGGATGGTGGACGCGATACGTCCGGGTTCTGGGGGTCGCAAGATGTTGCGAGAGGTTGTTGGATTTGGAAGGGGAGTGCTATACCGTAACGACCCTGTGTTGATTCGATTCAGCCTAACGTTCGGCGGAAATCACCAAAGCAATCTCAAGCGATAACCCCGCGTCACCCACCAAATCAACCCCCGATAAGCTTTCTGCGTCGAGATGGGAATGACAGGTGGTTTTCGAGGATCTGGTCAATTATCGGAAGACGGCAGCCCATTGCAATTCGGGTCAGCAAAGACACTGTTGATGAGGATAGGACGCCTTCGCCCGCAGTCGATGAGAGCCCAAAATGGCCCGACGAGTGACGAGAGAGACTTACGACGACTTCTGAGAGCTCCTTGAACCTAATTCTCAACCTCGAAAAGCGGTCAGAAGATCAGTGGAAGATACTACTCGTTTAAGTGCTCTGAATTTCCCAACGTACCCAGACGCGACCGGGCCCTAAATTAGGAAGACACCGGTACCGACAGGGGCAATGACGTGGCTTTCTGATCGATTCGTTATCAAGGGAGATTTTTCTCAAACGGGAAGCGACTCCTCGGCGATCATTTCCGAATCGAGTGGGTTTCTGTGTGTCCGCTGCAGGAATGACGAGTACCGGCTGACATCTCAGTGTTTGGGTGTATTCAGTGATGAACGGACTGGACGCGAAAGTAATCGTCCGGCGCTCGAACGGCTCGCGTACTGCGTCGAGACCGGCTCGTGCGGTCCCAAGGAGGAGGAGGTGGTCATTCTGGCCAGTTCAAGCTTCGGTAAGCCGCTCAATTCGCTCAATTCTCCCGTAAATGACTGATCATGGAGCGATGCCACAGACAATGTTCGGCGGAACTTTTCCAACGGCGAAGTCGTCTGGTACGTCTAGACTCTTCCATTGCCTTCCTTCGCGTGGCGTTCGGGTCTTTGTTGGTTCCGTCAGCTGATCCATTTATGTCCGTGCAGGGCGCGATCCTCTATCAGGGCGATGACGAGTCTTACTACACCCTGCTGTACACCTATGGGGCAATGGACTTCTTCTACATCTATCAGCACATCCCCGAACTGGTCCGCATCGTCATCTGGGAGGCTTCGATCCTTCAGGACTGCATGAACCGAAATCTCTCCAACTTCCCCGAGACAGAATCTGAATGGGCTCAAGGCTCGTGGCAGAAAGGTACCAAGGGGTGTATCCAGAAACCAGGGTTCGAAGACGGTACACCGATCTGGAAGAGCTTCGCTATGCATTTCTGGGCGACTCCGGAATCGGTCCTCGGCGGTGGATGGACTCTGTCTCCTGAAGATTATGGCAAGTGGTTACCTGGACTAGGCAATCATTATCTCGGTAAGCGTCCTGTATCGACTATGACATGTCAATCATGCATTCGGTGATGCTTGGAGGAAGTGGATTGAGGGAGAGCTCACCTTGATCAAAATCGCCGTCTCATCAGCTGTGTCTTCACCGTATGCGATGAGAGGTGAAAGCGACGGATTTCCCAGGTCGCACTTGATCACTCCCATAGATCACCGGGAGAAGAGGCAGGGCTGCTCGGATCGAGGGAACGGACGTCCCGACAGGAGGAAGACGACGAGGACGAAGCATACCGCGATGGCTACGACGAATCGGAAAGGTCGGCCGGACTGGCGAGATGATGGTGAGGTAGCCATGAATCAGCCAATTTAAAAAGGCCCAATTCAATAAGAGCGTCCAAACATTTCTCCAGCCGCCGGCAGATGGGTTGGCTTGGCAGCCCGAAGATCCCGGAAGCGCCCAGGCACCGGCACCGGCGCAGATCTTTGTATATGCCGGGATCAAGGGGTACGTACCTCTTTGCAAGTAAAGCTTTCGCTCGACGAGAGATACTGTGTTCGGGGGCGAACCGTAGGATCTGGGGCGTTTAATCCCTGCCGGAAGTAGACAGACTTCTTTGCCTTTCTTCCATCCCGGCGTTCGGGTGAGAAGCCTCTCTTCGCCCAACCCAGCACAAATAAGCATTATCTCCGCCTCCGTCCTTGCCCTAACTCTATTATCCTCTCTTAAAAAAGATCGCTCGTATCTCGGTGATTCGCCAGGAACGCCATTCTGGTCATTAACACCCATCTGGCATGGACGTGAGGTGACATTATCCATAAATGAAACCGTCCCGTCGATCAGGGCCCAATTGATGTGCGCTGTCCGAATGAGTCGGAAGCAAGACAACCGGAATCTATGCAGCTAGTTTCTGAATTTATGAGAGCCGAGGATCTACTGTACACCCGTCATGCAATATAAGGCTCCCCCTGATACCAGACCGATGGCTGTACGAGATCGAGGTCACCGCCGTCCACCGTCCCCGCTGGACAGGCGGGTTTGGACACGTTCCCGGACCATAACGCATTACAGCCTGGTAAATTGACGAGAGGCACCTGTTCCCCGACGGCTTCATTTATGATCTCATTTTGGAACCGACAGGCTTCTGCTTTGTCGAGATCCCAGGAAGCGAACAACGCCGGGCAGTTGCGTGGGTCATCAACAGCTGATGTCACACGGTTCAGTCAGAAAAAGCCCCTTGTATCGAGGTAAGTTTGTACTCACCGGGATATTCGGAAGTCCCGTTCATGTACCGGCACTTGTCGATGGTGTTCTGCAAGACGGTCGCTGTAGGAATCATTGCACTCAGTCGGAGATCACTGGTACGGATTTGAGCATGACTCACGATTCCACCCATTCATGAAATCTGCGTGAAGGCCATACTGTGCAGATGATCAGCATCGATAGCATACAGATGACGCGGAATGGAGACGAACGCCGGTAGTATCCCCGTTCGCCAAGACCCAGGTGATCTGACCTTTGCCGTTGAAGGGGAAAAGTTGGGAACGCAGGGTAGTCTCGAACTGGACGGTAATGAATTTCTTCGGGAAATCTGGAATCGATCACCAGGAATTAGGGTGACGTCTCCACTACTCCAATGGGACGTACAGGCCGGACAATGGAAGCCATTCGTGCCGTCGGTAGGGTAGGCTTTGATCGCGATGACATGAGAACAATGAAGGTATGGATATTAGGACGAGCACTCACCGACATGGGTACTATAGTCAGCGTCGTCGGCGTGAAGGCCGTCCCAGCAGCTAGGACTGCCGAAGCATCAGCCGCCCATTCGCGCATTCGCTTGCGAACGATGACTCACAATTGGATGCCTAGGTTGATCCCGCCTGGACAGTTCTTTGGGGGAAACGCAGAGTAGGTGTCATCGTCACCGGCGCCCGTATTACATGTGAACCAAAGCGCCCCTTGAGATCTATTTCCACGGCAAGACGGGTCAGCATGCGACACAAGGAGCTTCATGGATCAATACCGACCGATCTGAGTTGTTGAAGGACCGCCTATACGGGTTGCCAGCGACGATATTGTAGTTGTCTGGGAAAGCATAGATGGGTACGCCCGTGGGAGCCTTCATGAAATAGTACGCCGAGTGATGGTCCAACGGTATGGCGACGAGCGATCCATTGGGATACCGGTAGTACACGCTGGCGACCCAGTATGCGGATCTGTCATCTTGAACGGGGACAGTGGTGCAATCAGAGACTTTCTGCGCTTCGGTCGCGCTCGTGAGATTGGGGGTGAAGAAGGATGAACCGTATACACGGTGGACGTGGGATCCGATCGCGCCTGGATTGACGATCGGGTCCAGACGTGTCACTACGATGGAGCGATTGTTCCGCAAGAGAAAGTGGTCGGTGGAATTGGTGCCAAACGTCGGTATATCTCCGGGTTTGCCGATAGCGGGACCACCATCCGCGATAGGTAGTGGGTGACCACCGTTATCTCCACCCGAGTTGGTCGAGATTGAGGTCGAGTCTGTATGCCGTATTTGGGTAACACAGACAGCTATAACGATTGCGACGGCTATCACCAGGCCGGAGAGAATACCCCAGAACCACCAGCGCCCTCGCCTTGTCCTTGGATAAAACCGAAACCGCCGAACGGAAGGTGCGATTCGAAGTCCCGTCTTTTCTTCGTCAAGATCGCCGTCTGGGTCAGAAGGGGGGACTGAGCCATAGAACGGCTCGTTGGCGGCGAGGACGATAGGATCTGTCCGAGGGCGTGGAGGGAGAGGAGGTGGACCAGGTCTGGCGGTACGGGAGGCTTGTGGAGGTGATTGAGGTAGATCGGGAAGGGCTGCCTTGGCTGGGCGGGGTGGTAAAGGAGGTGGATTGAAAGGTGCTCTCGACGTGGACGTCCTGGTCGTGATCCTCTGGAGGCTCGAAGATCCACTCATGACCTCGTCGGGTCGATAGGAGGTTGATGACTAAGCACTTGCGTTGACAGACGAATTAAACAGTCTCATCAGTCAAAAGGAGTCTATCAGTCGAGGTGGGTTCACTTACAACCGGCGTCTCACACCTGATAGGGATTTTCCCATGGGAGTCAGGTACTCATGCGTCGTAAGAGGGGGGCAGCGGCACCGTTCATTCTGCCGCAAAACGCCGGATGATGTGGTGTGGCGGCAGATACGTGCAGACGTCCGCTGGAAGATCGTCGACCCAGTTGTCTCCCTGGGTCAACATCCTCACTCCTTCAACCTACAATGCAAGAGTATATGCTTTCACATCCTCCTCGAGGAGATGCCACCAAAACTGTCATTTTAGAGAATTACCAAATGTCCTTGAACGAGACTGTTGGAGTAGCAGTTGAGGGATTTTCCTGGGATTCAGCCAGTTCCACTGGCTTGAATAGTGTACCTTTTGCTAAGTGGTATCACGTTACCCATTAAGCGTATTTATTACAGAATATAACCCAGTGGAACTGGCTGAATCCCAGGAAAAGCCCTCAACCTTTGCCACCCGTTCTATTTACAAACCGCCTGCAAGGTATATAAGTCTATACAAAATGGAGACAGAGCCCCCAGCTGTGGATCATATGGTGGTTCTGATTCCACACACCCAATGAGGTGTACTTAAGTCCACCTCATTGGGTCACAGCCCCGATACCTCCAGTGACAAGTCAGAGACACTCCGCGTTCCAGTCTTAGTCTGTGGCACCCCCCAATCCGATTCATCATCCGTGACAGGATCCGTGACATAGCCAGGCATTGAGGTTTGGAGAAGGGAGGGTGGCAAGAGAAGGGAGGGTGGCAAGCTCACCCAATATCAAGTCCCCGAAGACCTGGTGGATATTTTTGGCAAGGTATGCACGCAAGCAGGATGCTGGCGTTGAAGTATATGGTATGTTGAGATTTTAGCATTTGAGAGAGGGTGGTGATGAAAGTATGAATGAGGACGACAATGTTGATGGGGACAAGAGTCATTATGTGTCGTCGGGCTCAGTAACTTCTCAACGCCGGAAAGTCTGATTCGGTTCCATGGGGCCCCCGATTGGTTTTCGTAATGGGCCTGTTCGAATCCAGACTCTCTCCGTTCGCTGATGGATCAAACTCCACCACGAAAACAGTCTCAACTTCTCACATTCTCATCGCTCATCGTTTCACCATCACTTAGTCCCATACACACGGCGTTGTGCATCATGACGACCGACTCGACTCACCTCATAGAGGTCGAAACCCTGGTGATCGGTGCAGGACCAGTGAGTCGCGTTCATGTCTTCAGATAAGATTCGACACACCGATCGTTGGGATTAGACTGGTTTAGGCGCTGCTATCCGTCTCACCCACCTTCGACGATCCTTTTTCGTCGTCGATAGCTCACCCTTACCCGGTGGACTCGCTAGTACCGACACGACCGATGAGGGTTTCCTCTTTGATGTTGGCGGACATGTCATCTTTTCGTGAGTTCCGGGAAAACGAACAGCTCAAAGTTGATTGGCATAGACACTACAAATACTTTGATGACACGATCAATCTTGCTCTTCCCAATATCGACGACTGGCAGGAACACCAGCGGGTCAGCTATGTCCGAAGCGCCAATACCTGGGTTCCATGTGAGTATCCTAATCCTGACTACTCTCAAAACACACGATGCCTTGAATGATCGGCTTCAATAGACCCATATCAAAACAATATCTCTCAGCTACCCCTCGATCTCCAGCTCAAGTGCCTAGACGGCTTGGTCCTCGCATTCGAACATCGTGCCGCAACTCGCACTTTCAAGCCTAAAACCTTTGACGAGTGGATCGTGAGGAATATGGGAGACGGCATCGCCGATCTCTTCATGCGGCCTTACAACTACCGAGTGTGGGGTACACCCACTACCGAGGTGAATACGTCTCATGGAAGTCTCGTGAGGTGAAGCTCATCCGCACTTGACAGATGCAATGCGAGTGGCTGGGAGAACGAGTCGCTGCGCCGTCTTTGAGGACGGTCGTCCGAAACGTCGTCACCAAAGAGGCAGCCGGCAACTGGGGTCCCAACGCCCTCTTCCGTTTCCCGACTCGAGGCGGAAGTGGTGGCATCTGGACCGCGGTCGCTGATCTCATTCCGTCGAGCAAGTTCAGGCTGGGTGAATCTGGCTCGGTCAAGGCGGTCTACCCGATGGAAAAGATTGTGGAGATGGCCGACGGCAGACAGGTGCGGTACAAGCATCTGGTGTCGACGATGCCTGTTGATGGGCTTTTGGATCGCTTGGAAGGAGTGAAGACGGACGGTATGAAGGAGGCAGCCAAAAATGGGTTGGTTTACTCGAGCACCATCGTCCTAGGAATCGGTCTCCGTGGGAATCGACCGGAACGGATCGGAGACAAATGTGAGTGGAGTCTGTCTTGCCGATCTCGAACGACATCAATCAATGCTGACTTGTTCCAGGCTGGCTCTATTTTCCCGAGGACAACGCACCTTTCTATCGCGCCACCATCTTCTCCAACTACTCGCCTCACAATTGCCCCAAAGACACCGCTCGATTGCCCACCATCCAGCTGGCAGATCCCTCATTACCTTTCGACAAGGCTGCCGGCGCCAAGGAGGGACCGTACTGGAGCATCATGTTCGAGGTCTGCCAATCGAAACAGAAGCTAGTCGACCTGGATACGGTACTGGAAGACACTATCAAAGGGGCTTTGGCGACGGAATTGTTGGAGCCGACGGATGAGATCGTCTCGCTGTACCAGCGGCGTTTCGATCATGGATAGTAGGTTCCTCCTGTAACTTGTCGTGAGTCGCGCTTAAAGGCGATCAGCCCGACTCCTTCTCTTGGGAGAGACGCTGCGCTTGAACAGATCCTACCCAAGCTGAAACACGATTTTGGGATTCACTCACGAGGACGATTCGGGAGTTGGAAATACGAGTGCGGGAACCAGGATCATTCGGTGAGTCGACCCGATCACACTTGCTCGATGCGGCTGCTGATGGGCTCAGTTCATGCTTGGTGTGGAAGCTGTGGACAATGCCCTCTATGGGACGCCGGAGATGACGCTGAACGAGACCGACTGGGTGAATGGGCGCAGTAATTCCGAGCGAAGGCTGCACGGCTTCGCATCGGTAGGCCAGAGCAACGGTCACCGAGGTAAGCACTAGATGGGATTGGCTTTGGCTTCGAGATTGAAGTATTGGGCATACAGACTCTTTTGTCGTGGTTGTCATTTCTGATGCATTGCGGCTGTCATACCATTTAGCGGCCAATCTTTGGCGCGAGCAAGGGCAATCTGCTTGGCCTAAGCGACAAGCACCGCTAGAATCGCAAAGGCTGAGTTTGTGCCAGTACGGCTTGCCAGAGCAGGCATCAATTTCCGATCGTATTGTCGCCGCGGGACGGTCAGCACCAGCTGCAACTCGAAGCAACCGATTTTTTGGGGGCTTAGCATCCACCGATGAAGGACTCTAGAAATGTTTGCGACCCTGAGGGAAAAAAGAGAAACCAAACGAAACACTCAAAAAGCATACGGTACGTCCTGACCCTCGAAATGTTCGTCCCACCACACTCTCGCATCGCCTTCCCAATCCTCCTCTTCGACCATGACTTCTCGTACCGCCTCGACCGTGACCGCGGGAGCTGACTCTCAGCTAATATACCTTGGAATCTGGACTCACGTATAATCCTGCCCTCGATCGGGTTGGCGATGGCTGCTGCGACGGCTTCTCGAGCCCTTCGATATCGTGTTTGAACTGCCCGAAACATCGTCAGCGAGTCAAGCATCGCTACCGTGTGAGAGTGTGACTCACGACGCGGTAGTCGTATGGCGGTCCATACTGCTTCAACTCGTCGTTTTGGGTACGCCATCGGTACTCGTCTTCAGGATGGTTCCGATCCCAATCGGTGATGACGTTGATGAAGGGGACGCCGACAGCACATGGCATCGTATGGCGAAGGTGATAAAGCTGGTTACCGATCCCGGCTCAGACCGGCAGGCATTAGATTCGGGAGACGGAAGTGCAGGGGGACGATTTGAAAAGGGTACCATGACATTAGAGCGAAAACTGATGGTACCACTCCTTCTGCGTTCTTCTCCCAATGTTGATCAGACTGTCCCCACCTCGTTCAATGAGGACAGGTCCGCCTTGTTCCGGTGGAGGTCCAGCGGTGGCCAGGAAGGTGAATGGGACGTTCTCTCCAGTGTCTGGATCGATCCCTGTCGGCATCGCACCGGCCACTGTCTCCAGCATACCATCCCAAGGGAATGTATGGTCGAGGTGAAAACATTCGGGATCCTTGGCGAGGATGACTGCGTTACGATGGGCCTGGACGGGGACTTGGTACATTTCGATTTGACGGTATAGCCTGAGAGGATAGGTTAGGTGGGGATTCCCGCCCTTGGCCAACACGCATGCGCAGGCTTACCGAGGTAGTAGTTCCCTTCGCCATTTGTCCAGAGACCATAGTTGGCGATACGCAACGACCATTTCCGACCCTGCGGTATACCCGGTCCTCGACATACAACTTCCACAGCGGTATACCTCCTGATAATCGACCGTCTTGACAAAACCAATACGATCCGGATCCTGCCATAACCCGGGGGTATGCTCGTCATTGTCGTGGATGTAGTTGGTCCTGTTACGAGCGAGACCTTTCCAAAACTTGTCTTCATCGAGAGGATGACGATATCGACGACTTCGGGGAGGTATTGATAGATGAGGAGCGCGTCCATTCCCCCAAACGCGTAGAGCTGGGTGTAGTTGAGAGCGGTGAAGGCGGCGATGGATGAGCCCGACCAAATGTCCTCGCCCGCCATCTTGCCGAACCTGAAGAACCTGGGGTGATCATTTGGCGCTCGGGAACTCGATCTCGTTGGAGGGCTGAATTCACCGAAATGACCACTGAATTCACCGAAATGACCACTGAATTCACCGAAATGACCATTGAATTCACCGAAATGACCACTGCCCAAGACGAGGACGTGCCTCTCCGCCTCGGTACACGTTCCCAGGGCCGAACAGTAGGCCAATCGATCGAGAGCCCGGGCGTTAAAAGCGGGAGAGCCATGAAATGGGCGCTAAGGGAGAAGATGGAATGTCAGCTTACCCCAGATATGACGACCAGGGAGGAAACGCGCACCGGTGATGGAAGCGTTCGCGCAACAGTTCCTTTAGCACGAGAGCAGGGACATGCGGCGGTGCCGTCATGTCAAGCTCGTTCACATCGCCAGACTACGTCCTGACCATGTTGCAGTGGGACCCCAGATGACTTGGGAGGTTTGGTCGCTGACCAAGAGGAGATAGACCGAGGATGACTGGGAGCAAGAGGAGGATAGTGGTCGGCCTGAGCGGTATTGACCTCGGCGCGATCCCCTGGACAATATGGAGTGTGAGCTTACCTTGAGAAGAGCGCACTGCATCGACAGGCCCACGTGCGTCGATCTTTCCCCTCCTTCAGGTCCCTGATTCCAGGAACCTCAGAAAGGCAGGTCCTATTCTACGTTTGGTTATGGGAGACAAGCTAACAGGAGCTCATCCGGGCCACAGAAGTGAGATCGGGGTAGCCAGGGGTTCCCGATCCCGTCCCGTGATCAACAGGCACCTAGTGACAGGACAATTCTCGTTATCGCGTCCAAACTCTTAATTGCTTGTCGATAACCTCAGCTCGCTGCCGAAAATCGTGTGGATCGCCGTCCATCGAGAGATGAGGGACCGGCCAAGATGAGTGACAAGATGCATGATGACGAGGCGAGGATACCTCTCACCGTCAGTCCAATCCCCATACTCGTCTGTCTCTCGCGAAGCAGCAGACGGCACTTTGACCCCGACTCACACGTGATCGTCGTCTTGCACAGTAGTATTTCTCCCTTGCAATATGTCGGATATCCGTGAGTGTTTGATCAGCCGAATGGTTCACCTTGTTGAAATGAATTGTGATACAGGATCTCTTTGGCAGGTCAAGACCACTGGAGGGAAATTGAGGGAGCCGCATACAGTTGGGCAGGCGAAATCCGTTACGACTTCCGCATAGAGGACTGCATTTCATGGGATTTATACCAAGCACAAGCGCCCCCCTGAAATACCTGCTCTTCCTGAAATTTTCGGCAGACGCAGATCAAATTATGAGGAAGTCTCGGATCTGGCGGAGCCATCTGTGACGTATCTTCATGAGCTGACCGCGTCGAGGTTGCGTCCCTTTCTTCGGTCATGATGGACCGCTCCGACTGGCTGGGATAGCTTGGGAGCGCAGTCGAGTAGGGTGTGTCCCCACTCGTCGGACGGACGGCAAGAGTCGGCGTGCCAGCACAATGCTGCCTGACTAGTCGGGACCAGGATTTCCGTATCATAGAGTGTAAGGAAACTAAGATGGCAGCTCATATCAGCATCCTGAGTCTCGAGTCATATTCATCGGCTCACGTGAAGGAGAGAGATCAGGATACACCAGTCCGAGCTAGAAAGCGTGAAGTGAGAAAAGGTTTGTGACTACTGTAAAAGTCGCTCACCAGCAATTTGCTTCTCGATACCTCATACCGCCAAACATCCTGCTCCATCTTCCCGAGAGATGTCACTCCGGGTTCCGGGATCGTCTCGGCGCCTTCGGATGCCGGTCTCCCTGCGCTCGCGGTCAAAGTGAAGGGAATCTCCCGTCCGATGACAGGATCGACTTCAGGTTGCATGCTTGATGAGATGGAGGAAGCATGCGCGGCCATCATGGCCGGTGGCTCGAACATACTCCATCGATTTGCCGAGGAGAAAGCCGCGATGACACCGCTCTCGTTGGACTTCAACCTGCGTGCATGTCACCTCGATCGAATACCCCAAAACTCGCGTATCCCTTCTGTGGCGTCAGAGAAGATGGTGTACTCGACTACACATCCTCACCAGTCGACTTCCACGTCGTAGCCTACCCGGACGCTCAGCCATACATCGAAAAAAATCTGTTTGGATTGGTCAACAGACCGGTTCATGACGTCCGAGCCTTCTTCTATCCCCTCACGCAAGATGCCAAGCTTGCTCGTCTGGACAGGACAGTTCAAGGGAGGGAGGGGAGGAAATATATTACGGAGCGCTTCGGACCACATATCAATCATTGATAGGTGAGAGAGGGCGCCGGGATCAGCTTACTGTTTTGACGGATTGCTGCTGACCAAGTGTTCGCAACCGTCCTCCTCCCCTCTATCCCATACATCACAACCTACCTCTACCGACTGTTCCATTATGTACGCGTGGCATAGCCGGTCTGATGAAGGTCGGCCCGTTTTCAGCTTCATCGGTCTCCTCGCTTAGACTGACACCTCGATCAAGCTATTCCTACATGAAATCGTCGACCCTTCGGTCCGGCGAAGTCTCTTTGTAGATTCGGATGCCCATATGAGATGCCCATCCATTCTCCTGACTTTTAAAAATTCAACAGGAATACTACAATGTCGGTCTGAATGGGCCGGAGGTTATGTCGGGGGAAGAACAGATCCGACAACAAGATAAGCTTTAGATGACCCCCGAGGAGACTGACTCCAGGGATCGTGAGTCATTATCAGCACCATCGAACGAGATCCCAATCCTGACTGCCCTATAGCTCCACTTCAGTGGCCTTGGCGACGCCAGACGTTACTACGAGTACATCGGCTTCAGTAATCCTCACGACGAGAACAACATCCGGTGGGGACGCCAGTGAGTATCCTCCACCTGTCGTTCGGATATCGTAGAGGTTGACGGATGCAACCAATCAGTCCGATATCACGTCAACTTCAAATGGATCTGGCTGAACAAGGGTGATGGTTCAGCATCCATCCGACCGTACACTCGGAACTTCCATCAACCGTAGCGCCCGTCACCATCATGCCCGGAGAGTTTTCGGCGGAAAGATCGACACCGACCCTTTACGTTATGCGATCCGGTGACCCTTACCTGATGCCAAGCCGGAATCCGAGTCAGGTCGCTGGTTCCCGAGGGACTCTGCGGGCGGCCTGTAACGGTTGACGCTTCGCCGATTTGTATCAAACAATACCTTATAGGAGGAGTTGTGTTTGGTTGTGGAGATGAGGCTGAGAGCGGAGGATAGAAGGCCGAGGGGATGTCGTCGACGGATTCCCTGCTTATCGAAAGCCTCGGTCGTGATTTCTTTATACTTCATTCGGTGCGCGGTCCGAAGATGAAGGCTGACCTTCTTAGTCGACATCAGTTCCTGACCGTCATCATCGCCGTCGCTGTGGTCTCCCTCGTCTTGTATGACACATCAGCGGTAACAATCCTGTACGTCTCTCCCTTTCTTCTCTCAGGCAACAAATCTGTGATACCGGGCGCTCATGGTCGACCAGGTCGTCAGGGATCCGATCTATACCTTTGTGGCCGGACGCTTGGACCGTCGGGAGCGTCTCCGATCTCCTGGATGAGGATCTATTGCTCAGAACTCCAGGAGCGAGCTTGTGCAATCAGGTCACGAGCCGAGATGGTGTGTCGTACGAAACACCTGTATGTGCCAAGCTCAAGCTCCCCTTAGGCCCATACTCGATGACAGTCTCGCAAGGAGAGAAGGTTGCCGGCACCGACTCTTACTTATCGGTCCAATGTGATCCCGAGACCATCGGGAACGACCTGTGTGCGCACATGTACCTCGTCCGTTTCAGAGGACCGATAGCCTTCACCATCTTCCCTAACCAACAGCTCTATCAGGTCGATGACGAGAAGGGCACGACTGTGATCAAGTGTAACGTACCGCAACCGGGGAGGTATGAGATATGGGTATGACCAGATTGGTCAGACACGTCGCCTATCTGGGCGACTCGATCCTGCGTACCAGTTTCTGTCGCAACCTTTTCACCCAGCTTCACGATGGAGACGCCACCGGAGACTGTACCTATGACCCGGGTCTGTTCGAATATCAATTCACGAGCAAGACATTTCACCTATCCTCTCGACCATGGTGTGCTGATCCTCGTGGCCACGTTCGATTCTCCCAAAATTCATCAACGACCGTCCCAACGAGTCGATACCTGCCTTTCAGTTGTTGCTCTACCACCCCGAACCCGTAACGCACATCATCACCAAGCTCGGCTTGTGGTTCAGTGCCGGTCCCGAGGAGCTTTACCAATCCAACGTGGAAGCCCACGTTGAGAACGTGTACGATGTCCTTGGAGGCAGACCGAGCTCAACACCGTATCCGTCTCCCCACCGGTCTTGTGAGTAGCATGCGTCGAGTAATCCTGAAACATCACGGCGAATGGGCGATCAAGGCGATCAACTCGTTCCAGGAGAGACATCCGGACTTGCGGATCAACGAGATCGATTCATTCCCGATATTCGATTCCCGGCCAGACATCGCATCAGATGGGAGGTGAGTCAAGCTGAATATCTCGTTGTACGTGCTCGCTAAAGGGTTCGTCGTTAGGCATTGGGTAAAGGAAGGCCCGGTACCACCTCTGGAACACCGTCCATTAGTGGGAGCGGCGGATGACGCATTGATGGAGGCGGTATGGGATGCCTGGTACAAAGCATACGAGTATGATAGACGGCGGGATTGGTACCGGCATCTATCAACGATGTCAGCTTGTAGGCCTGTAGCCTCATTTCAAGGAAGTAAGTCCAGGCGCCGGCTGCCATGCTCAGCGCCGACGGTTCGGACTCAGCGCCAGCCAGCATCATAATCGGTTATGGCTAGCTTACAAGCACCCTTACAAGCTGAGGAACGGTCATGGTGCGAGGAGATGCAGCTGATCTGTCTGAGTTTCACCTAAATTCACACGAGAGAACTTGATGATTGGTGAGTCTCTAAATCGACATTTCTCGCTAGCTGGAAGACTATGTATATGATTTGAATGGGAAGGATGTGACCCGGCTCATACCTTCAAGTCCTGACGACCAAAGAGCGTCCCTCATGCCATATCCGAAGCTGTCAGAGAAGTCGTGGCTTTGACTTTGTCGTTGCGAAGCGTGTCTGACTGGGTAGATTGCTGGCGAGATAGCGTATCATGGAACTCTTCCTCGCTCAGCGTCTTCTCAAGACTCTCATCGGTTCCGAGGACTCTTTTGTATCGGGTACGCAGCTTTGATCAGTCGCCCGCTCATCAACATTGATGCAAGGGAGCACAAGAAGAGTATGATAGTCGACACTACCGTTAGCTCCCCATTCAAACGCGTCACCATCACCGAGCAGCTTCTTGCTACCCGGTCGATTGACGGATCTATGCGCCGTGTATGCGATATCTTTGAGCGAGACGTCAGCTCTTCGATCGAAGCAAAGGATGACGAGACTGACCTGTGGGTTCCGTGACGGTACGGTCATATGTCAGATCAATCATGTGGTCCATAGCCTGACAGATTCGATCATCACGATCTTCGCCACGTTCTTCTGGGTACTTGCGGTAAGGCTTGACCTGAGTTAGGAGCTGCTGATAGACCGTGTCGACATCACAGTAATCGTCCTCCCACTCGAAATGTTCACTTAAACCAGGGGGTAAATCCGTAAGCGATAGGGCCTCATGTGAGCTGTGTTTTGGGAAGCAAAGCAGCACAAAGGATTCTGAGGCGGACACCAGCTGAGACAACATCGGAAAGTTAGGGGTCGCTGCTCAAAGGAAGACTGTCGTGTATCATGGAGATTGGAGTTTCCCACTTGACATTCCGAGAAAGGTTTGGCGACCGCTCGCTTGTTTGCTAGCTGAGCTCCCAAGCGTTATTTGACGGAGCCTGGTACATTGCATGTTGATGATTTCTCCTATGGCGTTTTCCAAACAGTCCCCTCTGTATAGTACTCGCTCAGAGGCTTCGGCTCAGTGAAGCATTGATGGCAAGGTCGGTCCTCCTCAACCATATTTGACTGGGTGCATAGCGTTTTGATACACCGATCTGTCCTAGCGGAGAACCACCTTGAGAGTCTTGATCTCGAAACATCGGAAGTCGAGGGCTACCCCGACGGAGTCCGAACCGGACGCCCTTTGCATTTGGCACTCCGACTCGCGATCGCCAATGGGTTCCTCGAGGATGTCGACCCATGACGCTGACGCAATCTCGAGCCCTTTCCTACAGAATGTGAGCAGGGAAATACATTAGAGGTCCCAAGCAGGACATACATACATTCTCAACACGCCCTTCGCCTTCCCTCCGCGGCTCTCGAAGAAACGCAGGATCAACGAGGTCTCGCCCTCCACCTCGTCGTCCTCGCCCCGCTTGATGGTCTCTAGCATGATCCCGCGGCTGAGCTCGCCGTCGACTTTGAAAGTTGGCCAGCTCGCGCTACTCTCCTTCGCAGACAATACTAAGCGTAGAGTTCAGAACAGCGCTGGAAGACAGAACGACATCACTCACAGTACACCTCGTTATTGAACTTTGTCGCCTCAACAGAGACATTGCTCTCTGCGAGCTGGCCGCGATGAGGGATAATGGCGAAGGAGAAGTGGTGTTCGCCCTGATCCGCTTGGGGGTCCGGAGATGTAGGGGATCGTAACATTGACAGCCTAACATCATACGCGTCAGCTTCGACGACGGATACTGTGTTCGGGTACATGCGTCTACATACCTCAAAGTAGATCCTTCGACAGCATAACCATACTTATCTCTCGAAGCGATGGCCACCCCGTATCCCGCTTCACTGAGATCGCCAAACCCATGCCCGCAGACCTCGAATTTGGCTTGGTCGTGCGTCGTATTTCGGTGAGTGGGACGGTCGACCAGCCCGAATTGAGTAGCATAGGTCGCAGAGGTGCTGTGGATGTCGACGGGTAGAGCGACTGTTTCTAACGCTCAGCGTGCTCTCCTCGAAGCCATGCAAAGCCTGAACGCACACTTCAGGAACTTGTGCTCCTCATGCCAATCTACATGAGCGTCGATGCGGATCAAACTCCCAGAGTCCGGCTCTGCGGGATCGACGGCATCGAGAGAGATCTATCGTAGAGTCAGCACTGAAGATATTCATGACAGAATCGTAGCCTAACCGTGAGCTTCGCGGTTGACTTGCCAAATTTCGCCGTGGCAATCAAACTCGCTCGAAGGGGATCTTCAGCCGCTGTCACCTCGTCAAAGACTATAGTCCTATATGATTGGAGGTGGTAGATCTCGACGTCCCAAGCATCATAGGCGAGAGGATAATCCTCATAAAGCATAAGTCCACCATCGTCCGCGCCCGGACCTGGCAGTATAAGCTCGCGGTCGATAGCGAGGTCTAATAAGCTGTTGATTCTCCCGTTAGATATCGTGAGGCGGAATCGGTCGCTGAAAAGGACCCATGCATCGCCTTGTTGACCCGCTCGAGGGGAATGCAGACTTGATGTCGGGCCGCCGAGCTTGCCGATCCCATTCGGATCGGTCCGCAGCCAGCCAAACTTCCCGTGACCCAGGTGTACTGATTCGTTGCGCTTCAGACGTAGAGGGTCGATCGCGAACAGTGTCTCGGGAGACGACGAGGCCCCGTCGGTGACGCGTTTACTCCCCGTGAGCGAAGTCAGAGCCGCATCGATGAGCTCTCGCGCTTGCTTCCCGCGCCGTGCGTAGATCTCGAGATTGTCGTTGACCACCATCTTGATGGTCGTACCGGGCAAGCAATCGTGGAACTGCGCGAGCATGGTGTCTTGCCAAATCTCGTCGAGTTCGGCCCTACCATTCGGATCAGACATCCAATCAAGCACGAAACATCGCGGAGAATGACTCACTTTGGATACCGAAATTGGCTGTCCTTCAATGAGGCGAGAGTGGCGAAGTATTCGAGATCTCGAAGTAAAGTTTCCATATCCCGATTACCCTTCTTGACATTCGCTTGCGTCGTATACGTCTAGACGTAATCAGCTACGACTCGAGGACGCAGCCCATGACCTACCCCTCTATGCAGCTCGAAGTAGAGTTCACCCCGCCAAGTCGGGAGCCGTCGTCCGCCATCCGTCTTCGCGCACAGCCCGTCGAAGAAATCGATCGGGGATCCCATCTTCAGCGACGGGACCTCAGGGTTGTGATCGGCCAACGAGCTGAGGCGTTCAAGCTGACGAGATCAGCCTCACGGAATAGCAAACAGACGAGACACACCTTCTCGAGCATCTTTGGCGTTGGTCCGCCACCTCCATCGCCGTTGCCGAAGAGGAGGAGACACTCGTCCGTGACGCCTAGGTTCTTATTACTGTGTACGCCTTTCAGTATTTCCGCACTAACCCAATTTATCAGTCAATTTCGAGTCTAGGAGCGCAGTGGGCAAAGCACCCACTAATTGCACTGGGCATTGTAGCTGTCCACCGGTGTCATATGCGCCAACACCTGACTCCCGTCTATCCCACTCCAATTGAAGCTGCTATACGGGAAGACATTGATGTTGTTCCAGCTCAACTACGCCGCCATCAGTATCCAGTCTAGCCTCGAGCGGAGGACGCACCTTCTGGGTGAAGAAGTATTTCAGTCCCGCCAACCGAAGGATCTGTGGCAGCTGACTCGCATAACCAAAGGTATCTGGCAGCCATGCCTCTCGGCAGTACTTGCCAAATCGAGACTTGAAGTATCTTTGACCGTATAGGTATTGCCGAGCCAGACTCTCGCCTGATGGGATCATGCAGTCGTGCTCGAGCCATGCTCCGCCAACAGGGTGGAAGCGGCCGTCCTTGACGTATTCTGTGACACGCTTGAATCCGAGCGGGTAGAGCTTCTCGAGCCATAGGTATTGTTGGGCGGAGGATGCGGCGAATTGGTGGTTCGGCCAACGGTCCATGAGGTCGCATTGAGTCGTCCAGCTCCGAGCCACCTAGCAGCGTTTCAGCACGCTCGACGTTATGTAGCGCGGTGGAGCTTACCTTCTGCTGGGTCTGGGTGTATCTCCACAGCCAAGCGGTGTCGATGTGGCTGCGGTGAGTCAACGACCTGTATCTGGACCACTCTCTTGCAGAGGCCACTCACCAATGTCCGATAGCCCAGATCTGACCCGGTCTCTCCTTCCTATCCCAAACGCACAGTCTCTTCAAGCTCTTCTCATCCAAAGGTCCAAGCACCTCCCAAGCGATCTCCCGACACCGATTGACCACCTCATCCAGTAACCTCGGGTCGTTCTCGTCCCCATCTGTCCGCCGGAAAGCGTTCATCACGTCATCACAAGCTTTCAACGCCCGACTCGCTAAGCTGGACATCGTGGCGTCCGTCCCCCTCGCTACTTGGGTGAGGATACGGAAGTCGGTCTGGAGACCTCGGACGGGGAGGTTAGGGATGACGATGTCTGCGGATGCGAGGCGGAAGGTACGGTTCATCTATGCTCATCCGTTCAATCCGTACACAAGAGAGGGGATTCGAACCTACGTCTGGAATCTGATATCGGTAACCGCCCGATCCCAGCCCAAACATCCCATTGCACGATACCTCCACAAACACACTGTATGTGCCTTTCTGGACGGCGTTTGGCGGGATGATGTGCTCGACTCGGCGGTCTTCTTGGACACCCGGTTTCCCATCTTTGTCTGAGTCCGGTCCGCCTGTGATAGCTAAGGCGGAGTCAGAGTGTAGTAGCCGAGCTGATCGATTATGGACTGACCGTGTTGAGGGGTGGCATCAGGGGTAAAGATGAGCGCTTCGCAAGACGGGTCAAACTCGACTACAAGTCAAGCGTTAGCGGAGATCGCTTAGTACAGCTCTTCGAGATCGGCGGGAAGGACGTACAGATGACCTGCTCATCCTCCCGGAGCTCCTTTGGTATCGTGATGTCGATTTTGACCCAATGATTACTCCAACTCGGGCCGAAAACGTGCGCCTTCCGTAACTCCCTCGCATCGCCATTCTCCCCGAAATGCTTCACAGCTTCATCAAATGTCGGCTTGGTATCCCGAGGAGGAGACCAGTAGCTCATCCGGACGTAATCCTCTCCATCGTGACGAGCTCTGTCGAGTAGCTTGTCGACATGTTGAGACGCGTAGGGTCCCCAGAAGAAACGATCGAGACGGCTGTCGGTCTAGGAGATTCAGTTGAGAGGCAGTGTTGGATGATGAGAGGTGGAGAATTATGACTCACTATGCCAGCCAGAAGGGGGTGATTGACAGACTCGGTCCGCTGAGGATATTCGGCTCCACCGTCTGACATCTTGTGGACCTCGAGATGAATCTTTGGTACTGGTGCTGACTATAGGGTCGCAAACTGGGAGGCAACCCCGGACCGAAGGAAGCCGATTTTGCCCGCTCCACTCCGCTCCACAAATCTGAATTCCCGTTCAAGTGTTCTCCTGGGACATGTCATCTTCGAGTGGGGACGCTAAAGTCATCATGTGCCCTCTTATCAAACGTCGCGCTCTTACGGGGTACCGGACCGAAATCAGCCGGAAAATGGCCGTTTTCATCGTCATGGCCGTCCTCACCCTAGTGCGTCGATCTGAGTGACGAGAACATCAGCTGATGTCGACAAGGCTGCCATCCTCGAATCGAACCGCAACGGTGTGGTATGTCTGGATGATCGCGAAGCTCTTCGCAGGGACTGGTATCGGCGCCATTCAAGCCACTCTCCCCGTTGTCAGTCAATCATTCCCCCTCCAGCTTCCCTTCCGCCTGATCCGGGTTCTCAGTACATCAACGAACATAGTCCCGCACAGATTCGAGGTTTCCTGATCGTCGCCTACAGTCTGTGAGCTGGCATGATTCGACATGTGGCTGATAAAGTCCAATAGATGGTTCAGCCTAGGAGGCCTCATAGCTAGCATCGTGCTCAAAGCACGCGCCGACGCAGACCCGTACGACTACAAGACCTCGATCTACATTCAATTCGGCATTGATTGGGATCAGCACCATCATCTTCGTCTTCTTGCCCGAGACACCGTGTACGTCCTGAGCCCACGGAACGCAGCATCGGTTGACTGATTCGTTTTGTCAGGGTGGGCGGTCAAGAAAGGTAAGATGGACAAAGCGAGGAAGATCCTGTCTAGCAATTTCAAGGATGTGCCTGGCTACGATTGCGAGCCAGAGCTAGGTGTCATCGTCGCCACCATTGAGATGCAGCAGGAATGGGATCGACAAGCCAAGTCTGAAGGTCCATTCGCCATTTTCCAGGGACTCAACCTCAAGCGTTTCCTGATCGGATCTTGGCCCAAGTTATGTCGATTTCACTCTCCCTGTCGTGGGAGACTCATCCGCTGCCTCCATTAGGTTGCAACAATTCGTCGGATTGGCAATCTTTAGCAGCTACGCCTCGTACTTCTTCGAATTGGCCGGTAACGAAGATCCGTTCCAAGTGACGGTCATCCTCGGCTGTGTCGGTCTGGCCGCTGTCATCCTCGACGCCCTCCTCGTCGACAAGATCGGTCGTCGACGTCTGACCCTTATCAGATTCACCGGCGCCTGTTTCGGCGTCACCTTGATCGCGATCATCGGATGCTTGGACTACACCAACGCCCGACTCGGCTCGGGCTTGGTGTTTGGCGGTGTCATCGCGAGCTTCTTCAATACCTTCCAGAGCTCGACGTCGTATGCTTACTTGACCGAGATGCCGGAGCAGCGGTTCAAAGCGAGGGCGACCGGTTGGGGTCTGGCTTATTGCAACCTGTACGCATACGTCTCTCACTTCACCCTTAGCATCCTGCTGATTCGCTGTGCTTAGGTACGCGGTACTCATCAATCTCACCCTCCCCCTCATGCTCGACGTATGGCACGTGAAGGCAGCCTTCTTCTTTCGTCTGCCTCGGCATCCCGTAAGTCCGGACCGGACTGGCTTCGGAAACCCGCTGATAGAGTCCCCCTCACAGCGGTACCGTCCTCGCCTACTTCATTATGCCTGAAAGTATGCGACGGAGTCCTGCCGAGATCCACGAGATTCTCGTGGACAGGGTCCCGCTCACCAAATGGAAGGGACACAAGACGGCCGTCGAGAGGGATCTGGAGGTACGGATCGAACATCACCAGATTCTGAGTGTCTCCGCCAGAGCATGACTACGTTCATCCGGATGGGAGGTGGATATGCCGTTGTAGGTAGCTATTACTGTATTATAGCTCTGAGGATTGTACTCAGTCTGGAGAGGAGATCTCGTATGGGCCGTTGCGTCTTGAGGTGTACGGTTCTCGGTCGACCGCAGACATGCTAGACCTCCTCTCTTCGTTGGGAGCACAGACTAGTGGTCCGCGCGTAACCAGGGCATCCCTTTGCTCTCATGTATTCCTTTCAGGCGGGGTCGACCATCGACAGGGTTTCCGTGCGCTGATCGAGGATCACAGTGATGACCTACTGATGAAACACGAGAAGTATACTCGTGCTGCTCCAAGATCGCAAGAGAGGAATGCCCTAGTCAATGTCACATTCTCATGTCACCTGTTCCGCCAAGAACTTCCGTGAAATAATGCTACCCTATGCGACAAGATCCGACCCTAGAACCCATCCTCATCACCGGACCCCATTCGGTGGCAGACACATCTGGTGCCTGCCCAGAGCATCCTCCATCGATATCAAGGTGGAGACCATGGCTTGATCGTGGTGTCCCATGGTGAGCAGGATCTGATCGTCGATGAAGAAATGGCTCGGCATGTAGCCTCGAGGTGTGTAGGCGGGGGGAATGGAGGAAGGGTCGAGATCGGATGGTTGGACCGGGGCCATGGTGAGCGCATACCCGATCTCCCTCATGTCGTCGATGCCGTCTAGAACACGGGAGGTAGCTCAGGTCCGGTCGGAATGAATTTTCAGGTGCAGGAGACTCACTGATGGAGATTATTGGACCTACGCTCAATGGATTATGGGGCGAGGTCACGTTGAAGGTGGCGAAGAACCTGTGGTCGTCCGTCAGCATTTCTCATCTGTGCATACAGCGTAGTAGGACAGGAGTCACTTTGCATATCTCTTCCGATCCACGAGGTGACCCAAAGTGAAGAGGACCGTATTGAACTTGTCGGCCTTGCAACCTCGCTCACACATGCTCAAGCGGTAAACTGGAGTCGCATGATGAAGAGCAGTGTTCCTCCATGCAGGGTGATGTGAACTGAGACAGTTTTCGGTCTTCGGGAGATTGACCGGAACGAAATCGTAGACGATCCTTCGAGGTCCTATCTCGATCGGCTCCATGATTCTGGCCGGCGCCAGGCTGTAGGAGATGGTAGGAACTCGGTTGAACCGGCTGGGTGCGGCTCCGGGGAAAATCGCCGCCCACTACAATTCCATCAGGTCAGCGAGCTCGGAGGCAGAACCTGTAGACAACGTTGGACTCACGTTCTTCTCGCTAGGAAGGTGAAAATACCTCAGCGAGGGTAGAAGGAGAAGTGACACTCACGTCGAACCTTGACTCTCCGCTCGAACAAGTTCTAGGTTCAATGTCTCTCCCGGTGATAAATCGGACTTGAAAGGCTTCACACCTTCTCCCATCTTGATAGCCTTGGCGAGCGGGGCAAAGAGTAGACGGACGTCATAGACATAACCGATATCTCGACAGAGATCGAACCTGGAAGCAAGGCGACCGAATGTCAGAGCTGGAGTACCAGCGTCCTGCACAACAGGAAGTCAGTGCGGCTCCCACCGTTGTTTAGGTGAGAATGAAATCGCTGACCGTCCAGAATAGTCGAGGATCTTCTGCACCATAAATCTCCCTGAAGTTTGCGCACCCTTCTTTCGGGATGTTCGACAGGTCGAGCGTATGGGCATCACTGACGACGGACAGCTGGCCGTGCGGATCTATGTCGAGGCCCATACTGGAGATCCAATATCAGCATGAATTCGCACGCACAGTCGAGGTTTTCTATGACTCACGCAACCAAGACCTGCTCCTTGGCGCCCTTGCCACTGACCTCAAGAAAACTCCACTTCCTCGTCGGACCTCGCGCCACACCCAGAAAGTCCCATTCCGATCCCACCGGCAGCTTGATGACGGCGAGGTTGAACAGACCACCATCTAGCTCTCCAGCAAGCTGTTCACCCGTCACCACGTCGATGATCTCGGATGTGTCGAACGTGATGGTCAGAATGGGGCTTCCAATCACGGCGAATGGAGCTTCTACCCCATCTTCGTCCGTCCAAGACGCTCCTTGCTGACTCGAGGGGACGGCGGTGAGGAGTTGGGTGAGATTGACCCGTGTAGGTCGTTTGATCAGGTCGAATGATCGCGTCGTCAGGGAACCCGAGATTGTGACAAAGTACAGTGTCAAGAAGCCGAGACTCAGGCAGAAGGCTGCGGTCCGATTCGTGGTGATACGTGATGTCAAGGATGGCAATACCATGGCGGGAGGGATCGAGGCTGGAGAAGCTAGGAGCTAGGGTTCGAAGTCGGAGAATTTGTAAAGTTGAAACTTCCAGAGACGCTAAACGAGAGAAGCTTATTTCAGGAACGACCCGAATCCCTTATCCCTGAGCCACGGAAGGGAGGGCGTAGTAGGTCGAATTCCTGAACGATTTGTACGGAAAGCGATGAGCTCCCACTTGATACGCCAGCGTCTCGTATTGTAACGTGATTCCAAAGTGCCCAGTACGCTACAATATTTGTCCTTATATAGCACAGCTAGCTACCGACCTCTAGATCTTCCGAAACAGCTCGGCGAGAACCACCATGTTCTTGACCGTCCACTCCTCCTGGCAGTCCTCGAGCGCCGCAAACATCTCTTTTCGGGAACGCCAGGGTCTCTCCCCTGCTCGGGCTTGGCGGACGAATTCCATTTCTTGCATATCCGCCGGTCGTTCGATTTTGAAGGCTGGGCAGAAGTACCTGCGGATTGTCAGTCGGGTTCAAGGATCTGGAACCACAGGAGGGGGACGGACCCATAGGCGTCGGTGATGTTCGGGCTTGAGAGCATCGGTACCTGATGAAGAGTGTAAGTGAGCTGAACAGATGAAGCGACAGGTCTGACCTTGGCGGTCGCTGCACTACCGATAGTCGAGCTCGCTCGATTCAGGTCGTACCCCTCGTACCCGAAGGCTGGCAGCACGAGGTCGGCCGCACTCATGATCGAGTAGAATTCCGGATATGGTTTGTTCTTTTGAAGCTTGACGACGTGTGTCAGAGAAGGGGGTATACCCAGTCCACCAGAACCCAAAGCGATGAGTTGGAATGGTGGACTGGAGTCGGGGGATGGTGGGAGCGGGATGAAGCTGACCTCGCCGGTAGCAGGAGGTGCGTAACCCCAGATCGAAGGATCGGCTAAATCTCATCAGCTCTACTTCGCTTCGAATACCCCGAACAGAGGTCCCACCATGAAGAGCCGCCTCGAGAGTGTCGAAAGTCGCCTTTATCGCCCGGTGCTGTTCGTTCCAGAAACTGCTCTGGATCAACGCGAGTGAGAGCTCTCCCTTCGTCATGGCGGTCCGAGCCGGCTCATCCCTTTCCGGCAGGTCGGGTGGAAACATCGGCACGAAAGTCCTTGTCCGGATGTTCGGGATCGCCTCGATGGTTTCCTCGTTTCCTTCAGTCCTCGAGAAATGCTTGATCGCCTGCTCTTTGCTCTTCTCGATTGATTGGCCAACGTGGTCTCCCAATCCCAGCTGGGACATCGCGCCTTGCCTCACGAAGAACTCCAGGTCCTTGATCGGTCCATCCCCGGGCCAGTGTCGTAGGCAGATGACATTAAACTTTTCCTCGTCCTCGCGGGCCCCCCAGATCTTCTCGAGGTCATCGACGATATACTGGAGATCCCAGTCGCAGGTGGTCAATATGACGTCTCGGACCGAGTGATCCGCCCACATGTCGAGGATGAAGAGTCCTGGGTCACGCGGTTCCATCTCGGTAGGCCAGAAGGAACTGATGACCTGTTCGAATTGGAAACGCCATTCCCTGCGGTAGAAGACGACTCGGACATCGTCAAACTGCGACAATGTCCACAGCACTGCACCATGCACCTCGTCGTGGAATTTGTTCCTATCGTATACGACCACCGTCCTAGAGCCGACCGTCGCGTTGGCCCGTCTCCGTATGAGAAATCTATCGAGTTTGCGAGGCCGTCCAGGAGGTTGAATCAAGCCGAAGTAACCGATGAGGAGGAGTAAGAACGAGGCAAAGACGATTACACGACGGCGGAGGCAGGTCATTGTGGTGAGGATGTTGTAAAGACTGATGGAAGGAGGAATGATGTGAAGTCGAATGAATACCTTCTGAAGTCTTGGCCGTTTGATGAGGATTCACGGGCAAATAATTTCTCCGGTGCCTGACGGTGTTTCATCGATTATCAAGTTCGGGTCCTCCTTCAGCAAGCAGCATGTTTTTGGGAAACAGCGCGACGCATTGGCTAAAAAGGGCAGAGGATCACTTCGTCTCTAGACTTCGTCCTGAATGGACTATTCCGGACCTTGTTCACGGAATGTACATCACTCGATCCATCGCTACATCGCTCAGATATCGGAATCTAGCACTATCACCCATTGACGATATCCCATGAACCGAAATCAATTGGCGGCACTTGCCTTAATCACCTGAAGCCAGAAGTACGGTGCACGGCCTTGAGCTCCGAGGCGGTCCGAAAGACTGAGGTCAAGTCCTCAACTGGATTCGCAAGACTCGAGCCAAATGCTGCCAATGCGATACAGCGAATTGAACGGTTTCTGAGAAAGCTGACATCTGTCTGACTGATACCAGTCCGCGAAATCGACTTCGACATATCCATGGCATGTGGACTCCTTCCCTTTTCGCCTTCTGTCTCCTTACGCCCACTCATTTCCGACCTACATTGAGATACTGCATTTCTGTAGAGCCTTTCAAGCGTTGCTCGCCGCTTCTTTGGACTTGGCATCGCTCTCCCTGACCCCGCTGTGATCGATCGGCTGATGGTGGGGCACAAAGTCGACGATACCAGCCGAGATGAGCGAGTCGTGCTGCTGATACCCGAGTCTGCGGGGGTCCATCCCGAACTAAAATAGCACCCCGCCTTTCAGCGATCCGTCCCACACCGAAAGGGGGAGACCGAAAGGCCGGGACTGACCTCAGACTGCGGCTGGCCATAGTCGAATGGCAGAGCGCTGTCGATAGCTTGTACATGTGCGGGGGTTAGGTGGATGTCGAGGGCGGTGATGTTGCCCTTCAGATGCCTTTGTCGCCATCAGCGGAGGGGATGGATGTGTAAAGGCAGTACTCACTCGACCTTTCGACCGCCGATGATGGGGTAGACGTATGGGTACTTGGACATGATGTAGGCCAGAGCAATCGCTGTGACGCTCTCCACCTTGAGCTCGTCCGCAACCTTTTCCAGCGCGGCGGAGACCTCAAAGTCATCATTCAGCTCATTAAGCAGAGGCGAAAAGCGAACAGCTCACCTTGACCTCATCGTCGGAGAGTTTGACCGAACTCCTCCCGTCCTTGGATTTCCCGAAATCGGCCTTGCGTTGGAAACGGCCTTGACCGATAGCACCCCATGGTGCGATCGCCATGCCCTCGGTGAGACACATTGGGAGGATGTCGCGCTCGATGTCGCGTGCGGCCGCGGACCAGCGACCTTGGTAGATCACCTAGAGACTTTTGGTAAGGAATGACGAGATAGACTGCCAGACAGAGTGGGACGTACGAATGGCGCTAGACCGTGGTTGCGTGCGTACTCGTTGGCGCGCGAGATGACCCACGCGGGAGTGTCGGACACGCCGAGATAGAGGACTGTATATGCGGCAGATCAGCGACAGGGGGAACAGGGCTGACGAGTCCAGAAGCGACGTACCCTTGCCCTGCTTGACGAAATTGTTGAGCCCTTGCATGATCTCCGGGATGGGGGTCGTCCCTACACCCACATCAGATGCTGTACTCGGACAATCGTTTTTTAGCGGAAGGAACTTACAGTCCCACCAGTGCACGTCTTTTCAAACGTGAGCTCGTTTGATGGGCAGACGGGAGACGTACAGAGGATGTCAACGTAGGGCGTCTGGAGCTTCTTGAGCGAAGCCTCAAGCGAGCCGACCATACTCTTGTAGCTGTTCCCGGACCTATCCATCCACTCATCTCAGCCTGAGCCGAAACCACTGGAGAGTGAATCACCTATTGATCGAGATCGGGTGATCATTCTCCTTGCCCCGCTTGTAATTGCTAGTATACTTTGTAGCGATGACCATATCGTCCCTGACACCCTTCTTGGTCAACCACTGCCCGATCCACTCCTCGCTCTCCTCCATCTGATAGCCATTGGCGGTATCGATGTAGTTCCCGCCCATGTCGTAGTACGCATCGAGGAGTTCGAACGAGGCTTCCTTGGTCATGGATCCGAGCGAGGATGCGTTGGCCTGGCCTATCGACATGGCGCCGAGCTGGAGAGGGGAGACGCGGAGACCGCAGTTTGCGGAGAGAACGCGATAGCGACCGAGTCGAGAGGGTGGTGGGAGAGCCATGATACTGATTGACGAGTGACTGTTGTGCTTGTTTGGGCCTTGATTCGAAGATGGTGGGTGACGAGGATGAGAACGATATCAGCGGTGGAGGTTTCCTCATTGAGGGTCACCTGGAACCGGCCAAAGCGGCCCGGAGCGGAGTTTGCCGGAATCCTAGATCCCGAGCTGTCCCCAATCCCATCTGCCATTGCTCTTGACTAGAAATCGGAGGACGCGCACAATTCAATCCCGACTGATCTGAGCTCGAACCCGAAAGATGATCATTGCGTTACGGACTACTGATGGGCTTGAAGCACACAGCGCACAGACCCTCCCATCAAACTTTACCACGTGTGGAGGACTGATTGCCATCAAATTGGTTCCCATGACACCCCTTTTGATGGGAAGGACGCGCTCTTTTTCGATCTTTTCTTCTTCTCTATGCGTCTGCATCAGATCCCATTGATACTAAAAGCCATGGACGTCTCACTCAAGCAAGTCAATACGAGCGGTTCGCAAAAGTGGGCTGCCATGTCGCAGTCAGTACCTCCTTGTCTCATTAGAGGCGCAGACAGTTTTGACGAGTATTGTAGCCGAAAGATCTCTCGTGTGATCTTCCTAACCTTGCTGATCGTCACCATCGTGTTCACGGTGAACGCCTTGACATCGATATCAGACGAGATCACACCTGTCTTCAAGGCCTCGGTCAGGTTTCAGAATCCTTGGAAGGTGAACGAAGGGGAGAGAGTGGATGAGGAGCAAGTGGAAAAGATCCGAGTGCTGAAAGCTCGGATGCTGGAGCACTTCCCCGAATAGTCAGCTCTCACCGCACTCGTTTGACGCGAGACTGACTTCTCCACTAGCGAATGGCGACCAGGATCGAGTTATATCCCGCCGGCTCTCGATCGATTGGCAAGCTGCATGGAGCATGGCGATTGTGGCCCCGGAGAGAAGAATGTCGTGATCGCCAGCTCGACCCATTTCGGTGGGTGGATTGACACCGTATCGAAACATCGCAACTCAATGCGGTTTAGGGTGGGCTTTGAAGGGCCGCACCAGCGGTGAGAACATCTGGTACGTCATGATTTCACCTTCAATGGGTGTAGAATTGACTTGAGGTCGTTCCATCTTTTCAGGGCCAGATCGAGCATCGAAGCCTTCACCTCGCTCAATTACACCGTCATCTATACCTCCGGCTCCATGGACACTCTACTTGTCTACCAACATATCCCTGACATGGTTCGCGCGGTAATCTGGGACCTCGCCTCGTTCAAACACTGTCTTGCCAGGAACACCACCAACCTCGCCGAGGTGGAGGAAGTCAACGGACCCGGACATTGGCAGATGGGGACGCAAGGGTGCATCAAGAAGGCCGAGTTTCCGGATGGGATTCCGATCTGGAAGAGCTTCATGTTTCACTTCTGGGGGGACGTCGTCAGTCCCTTGGGAGGTGGTTGGACACTCGCTCCCGAGAACTATCCAAGGTGGGGAGAGGGGAACAACCATTACCTCGGTGCGGGAACCGAGCCTCCGTTCCTCCGAGAACGATTGAATACTGACGCGAGCTACTGTCAGGGTATTCACTCCAGAAACACTGCCTGCAGATCCCCCTCGTCAAAGACAAGGTGCATCAGGCATTCGTCCTAGCCAAAAATGCAGACTACCTTGCATTGCCCCGAATGGCGTTCCCGGGTATGCTGGAACCGATCGCCAAGCAGGTGCCAGAGCATGTCGGTCCTGACGGGGTATCGAGGCCTTTCGTGTTCGTCGCGGCGGCGGGTCGCGAGGCCCCGCACAATCTGAAGGAGTTACCGGAACCAGGAGTCGTGTCAATGGGTAGGTTATCTCAGCAAGGGTTCTACGAGGAGGTCGCAAGAAGCAAAATGCTAGTACGTCCGTCGCCATGGCGTCTCGCCTCAACCTGATATATCAAGCTTGGTATTGGCTCGCCGATGCTATCGCCATCTCGTGAGTCCAGCAACTCCTATCTGCCCTGGTCTGAGCTAACGATGTCAACAGCTTGGGATGCGTTGTGCTTCGGTGTGTCTTCTCTTCGCCTTGGTCGCTGCACCGAATCCCACTTATACCCGAATTCAGGAGTACCGTTCATCAACGTGTGAGGGGTCCGGATGCCCTCGCCAAACCATCGAGCTCACGCGTGGAGTAGGATCAAAGACTGGAAGAGACAAGATCCCAAGGATCGGAACAGGTGGTATACGCAGCACCAAGCCACCGTCGTCCTCGGCCCGCCTTACGTGTATCACGTCGTAAAGCCTTCCGTTCATCTTCGTCAGCATCGACTGAATACTTTCTAGCACCTCGGAGACGCAGAGGAACTGGAAGCAGCGATCAGCGCTGCCGTGAAGAATCCTATCGAGCGTTACATTTGTCGGTTCAGATCTCGTGAGATCCGTATCGTCGAGCTGAAGTGAGGGTGGGTCGGGTGACAGCCCCGGAGATGACTGTCGAGGCGGTACGAGAGCGGCATGAGAAGCTGGTCAAAACTGATTGGTTGACGGCCGCACAATCGTATGTGAAGGCAAAGTATGACGACGGCGAGGTGAGTCTCCCTCAACTGTTGGGGATGAAACTCCTGATCGTATTCCAGTTCCCCTATGCACTCTGAGAGACGAGATCAGTAGTATTTGCGCAAGGGCGATTGGACTTTCTACGAACAGCACATTCGCCTCATATGCGGAAGTACCCTGGATTGCGACTCTCTTCTCGATCAATAGACTATCGAAGGCGCATCCATATCATACGCAGACTCTTTCCTGCTCATTTGTACGGGATAGAGTGAGATCTGCATGAATAAGTTATGGGGAACGGTAACTTCTTATTTCCATTTCATGCGGAGATTGTGACCCGTTTCAGGTTCCCCTCACGTAATGTTTTCGTCTGCGGTTTGATTTCCCGGAGTTCCTAATTCTCACTGCTTCATCCTTTACGCCCAGTGCTTGCCTTCAATTGCGAATCTGGAGCTACGGCCATCTGCTCGACTACATTCGTAGTCGTTTTACTGCACCGAGAAAGGTATCACGTCCCACCTTGAGCTAAGGATCACGGTGGACGATCGCCACTCCTCCTCAGCTCGACCAAGCATCTGCATCCTCGTTACTACCCAATGTATCTTCGCCTCCGATGCCGATACTCTGGTTGCTGGTTCGATTCGAGATCTCTGAGAGTTCAACGATGATTCGGTCGATGTCACATTCAATGATCGCAGGGGACTCGAAGTCTGTGCCAGGCGCAATTTTCGCCCGTCATTCACCGGGAGGAGAGTTGACCCTGGTGGCTTGGTACGATCGTCGCGACAATGTCAATCGCAAAAATGGCAATCGGGTCAAACCCGCTTCGGTCGCAGCGCTGATCGATATGAACGGCGGCTGGCTCAACCTGATACTTCAGTGAAGTACGTAATCATTGCCTGCAGCCCAGGAACGTCAGCCCTCACTGGCCTTTCAGTAACGAGTCGTCGGGCTCAAGGCTCTCTTGTCGTATGACGATAATGGCGCGGGCTTCAATGTGCTTCTGCCCGTTCGCCGCCTGCGCGGAGGAGGTGACGAGACGCGGACCGGCGAGCGCGGATACCTTTACCATCTTTGCATCTCGCAAGAATTGATCTTCTCGACTCGAAAGTGCCGATCAGACATGATCGACCCCCGGACGGTATGTCCTCTGGGTAAGCTGTCCATCAGGAACGCATCCACTGCGCGAGAGGATTGCTAAGGCATCCAGCGAGGTTGGCCGAGCTGGGATGAGGAGTTCGGTGTGATGGACCCTTCGATAATCGATTCTCAGCTTGAGGATCATCAGTGTGCTAAGCAGATTGAAGGAAGCCATGCGCGGGTTGCGTGTGATCGTAGAGGTCGAGCCGATCTTTGAGGCCAAGTTGTATTGTCATTGACGCCGAATGCACCTCCACGAGAGAGCTGAGGGAGACGAGTTTGGCTTCAAGACGGTGATTGGGCGGTGGGACCATCGACGGCCGATACAATCTCATAAAGCTCCGTCAGTGTCTGCATTGCAGGTTGCGTCGAGAAATCAATTGGCCATGTAGACGAAGGCCTCAAGCATCAGCACCAAGGAGCGAAGCGCGGCAATGCAAAAAAGCCAATGCCATAATCAAGCATAGCACCGACGTCTCGGCTACTCCTCTCCCTCAACAACGACCGTCTGCAAACCCTGCATCTCGATTCAGCAACCCGACCCACGATACGCTGACATGCTCGACTCACCTTGAAGCTAGTGACCCCTTCCACAACAGTCGCCAACACATAAAGCCTCTCCTTCGCCGCCTCGTCATCGTTCCTCTTCCTCTCGAGCCTAACCCGGACGCGCTTGGGGGGCGACTTGATACCGCGAGCCCAGAGAGCCTGGTTGAGAGATGGGGAGATACGGACGTCGTTGACGCCCATGGCTTTTTGGGCGAAATGGACGACGGCTTTGACGGCGTGGGGAGCCTCTGCAGCGAGCGTCAGCGAGCGATCAGAGCGAGTGAGTCTTGAACAAATAAGACTTGGGTACGAGGAACGGAGGTTTGCTGGGACAGGAGAGAAAGCGCGGGATGCGGGACGAGCGATTCAAGACACCATGTGAGGAGCGATCCCCAGCAGGCGCCTGTCGTCCTTCTTCCACATATCCCGACGGAGACTGAGCGAAATGGAGGGCTGATGCGCTCAATGGATGAGGGCGAGTGGGCGAGGGGATAAGGCCCGGACATGAGAGTGCAAGGAAGCTGAACTCACTCCTCTTGAAAGCCAGATCGTGCACCCGCTTGTGGAGGTGGACGGTGTATTCGCGAGTGACGACGTCGTGCAGTGCCGAGCGGGTCTTAGGAGTGTACGTGATGGGTCAGCATCAACCCGGTGTATCCGGTACGAAGACGAGACGGGCAGGGGTTTCGAACAAGGCCAGAGGGAAGTTGAAAGCGAGGCAGCTCAGAGCTAACGAGCTGCTACCATAACCCGCCTCCCGCCTCGTGACAATCCATCCCTCAACTCATGAATAGGGATGCTCGTGGAACATCGAAAACAAAGCTCACCTTCCTCTCCTTCGTAGGCGCCTATTAATTTCATCGTCAGCGAACTAATTTCCTCCAATCGCATCGCAGCTCTTCCTTCATTCCAACCATACGGGTGTCGCCGTCGAGATGACGAAGGACTCATGATGTACTCACCATCTTAGATCTGGATCACTCGAGCTGAAATTGACGATAGAGACCAACAGGGACGAAACTGCGAAACGGGGGGTGGACGGGAGCAATTGGCGAAGTGAAAGGGAGGAACAAGCGTGTGGCGGTCAAAGAACACCGTCGGAGATAAGGTATTCTTGAGACCGACGAAGTCGCGGAAATTCGCGGGCGGCTTCAGAAAGAGGTTGTTTGATTCTGTCACGGACCGTCGAGCGCTTTGCACCCGCCGACTATACGACGTGGATCTCATTTACGCTTATCAAGAGGAGATATCTCAAAGTAGATCTAGGTAATACGAGGTAACTCAAGGTTGGCCAAGTTGACTGGAATCGATCCAAGGAAAATATGTAGCTTGATCAATCGTCGGTGGGTGTAGCGCGATAACAAGAATGGTCTATGGAGGCTCAACACAGATGTGGGTATGATATGCATCAAGGACTATGGGGTGACAATGATGATACTCGAAGCTTAGGTAAACATTATGAGCGGGACCCTCTACTTATACATCTCCAGTAACCTCGGCATCCCTGCTGGAACCTCGCGGAACTTTGTCCTTCTCCCTCGGCCTGTCCCGAAGACTGGTCATATCTCGCATGTCCCGCCCGAGCTCTTTCGACTAAATCATTCTAGATTCCGACAGGTCCGACCTGTCGGGCATACTTGGTTCCGCAGTGTTTGGGAGATCATTGGGGAATCTCGAGTGACTTTGGACTGCTTCGGTGTGCTGTGTGTTCCCTGTTCACGGAACTTGCGAGAGGCGACCCTTTGTAGTCCGAAGTGCGGAAGCCTTTGTTCAACATGGTAGAGTCAGTTTTGAGTTGGACGGAAGTGAATGATCGATTCGTCTGGGAGGTCTAGGGTTGCATTCCCATCATATCTCCGCCCCGATGGCTAAGGCGGCCGCAGACGAACTCGCGGACTCGATGTTGGCGCCGATAGTCCCCGACGTCAACCCTCCAGAAAAGATCACCTCCCAAGAAGAACGCTGCCTCGAGGACCACCTCGCCCGCCGACGGGATCTGTTTGATCGCTCACCTACTGCTGAACGGACTCAATTCACCGAAAACCAATCCACTCTCAGCAGATCCCAACCCACGTCGCCACCGGCAGCGCATTCGATCCCTTCTACCGGATGAGGGACGGGTGTGCAAGGCATGCGGCAAGCAACGGAGCTTCTAGCACGATGAGCACTGTAATCAGGCCGGGCCGAACGCGACCCATTCGTCACAACCACGTCATGATTTCGCTCATTTGGGGCTTGGAGACGCTTCCCGGAGCCCAGGTCTCCAACGAACCCACAATCGGTGTTTCTTCCAGGCGCAACGATATCCGGTGGGAGAGCCATAATTGCTTTCGCCCCAACGGCGGTGCAGACTACGGGGGAGCGGTGACCGACTTCGATGTTACTGTCGTGTCTCCACATTCGGTAAAGGCCCGCCAGATATTCGCAACCGTTGTCCCGAACCCATTCCGACTTACCGCCGGACGAGCTCGTTAAAAACCAGCTGTGCACCGTCATGGATCGAAAGCATCAAGACCACCCACTCGTCTTCACTACGGGCGGGTCAATCGGCGACGCGACATGGGACACCATAAAGGGGTGGAAGCGAGGTTTCTTTCCGGGCGCCTTCGACTTTATGACGAGGCGGATGTCGGTGGCATTGTTGAGGGCGCGTGGGACGTGTATGCTGGTCGTAGACATGTAGGGGTTGAATATCCTCCACAACGTTCGTAGCCCTGGCCCATAATGCATAAAGTAATATCCGGCGTTACCTTCAATGGTGGTGGTGTTTCAAATCAGGCGCGGTTTGGGTTTCATGATGACAGATTCCTGCCGTCGCTGGTGAAGAGACATGCATACAAATATGCTTTCATGCGGTTTTCCCTCCTGTATAAATCTCTACCTATATGTATATTAGGCCTCAGTCGGATTTGTTCCAGCACTCAATCATTATCGATTTGCACCGGACCCTTCAGCTTTGTCGTGTTTTGAGAACCAAGTAAGGAAAGTTCATGTTTCTTGCATCAAACACATTAATTTGATTGATGAAGCAGGCTCAAGACAAAATGAGCTCAGGCAATGATAACAGTGAGATGTATTGGCCATTTGCTGTCCAAACAAAGCCTCCATAGCTCGAAACACAAGACTCCAGAAGCTCCACTCCCTTTGCCCACCTCTCAGCTGTCAGGGTGCTACGCCGACCAGTGATAAGGCCCGACGTCCAACTCCTACGACTGGCGATCGTGGCCGAAGGTGGCGATTGATAGGCAAAGAGGGTCCAGCGTCAAAGGTACTGTCGGGGACG
>JAABUY010000698.1_pt1 | contig 54935 bp, 46 predicted proteins | sample 5560271 | NCBI WGS metagenome assembly JAABUY01 (sample SAMN10711886, study PRJNA513374) | rock metagenome | isolation source: Antarctica rocks | place: Antarctica: Victoria Land, University Valley | reverse complement strand
CAGAGGTCTATCGCCTCGCTGAGGTCGCCGCGAGCATATCGAGCCGGGCGACCTTATACCCGTGAATACGCTGTACCCGCGTATATCTAGTTACTACATAACCTTTACTGGGTATGGCCGTAACATTGTGTATGTGAAATTCACTGCTTGAATAAGAAATGCTGCTATATAATTATGTATTAGATATTTGTCTCAATTCATACAGTCACACTAGCTCTTTAACATTTCTCAAATCTTTAATATTGACTTAGCTGTCAAATTCTGAGTCATACTTTAGTCAACAGACTAAATATTCAGTAGTTATGTCTCTGTCTCTTTAATACATTCTTTTAAACAGCAGTTTTTTGACTTCTCACTTCTTTTCACTGTTCACTATAACTTCTTCTGACTCTTCTGATCTTAATCATCAATATGAGTCATTGATATGAGCTGATTTCAGATGTGCTATTAATATAACATCATAAATGCATTAACTCAGTGATAATTCTAGCTAATATGTCAGTTTTTCAATACAATTCAGAACTTTCAGCAAATTCATAAACTGCTGTCTCAGCTTTTTATTTTTCTTCTTTAAACTGAGTAACATATAGTTCTTGTGTAAATGTAGATTTATCAAATCTTCTATCTTAAAGTAAAGAGATTTATGTTTCTGATTGTAGTAATACTTCATTGTTATAATGACATATGCTATTGCATCCTTAACATCAATATGCATCAGTCAGTACTAATTCATCATTGTAAAAGTAACTGACTTTTTTTTTATCTGTTCTTCATTATAATTAAAGTCTATTTACTCTGTGTCAGACTCTTTTATTCAGAGTAAGTTCATGACTTTGTGCATTCACATACTGAAAATGATCTGATTAAGACTGAGCCTGATTGAACTGTACTTAGTTAAGTTGTTTAAAGTAGTTTGTAGATGCATCAGTATAAACAGTCAGAGATCTGACTCTTTTAAAATTATTAATTAATATTAAAATACAATTTCAGCTGTTTAATTGATCACTTCTGAGCTACTGTTCATTTGTGAATGATAGACACTTAAGTAGAGCAAGTTTATCTTAAGTTGCTTGAATACTTCTTTTCATAGATTCATCAAAAATTTGTGATCTCAATCTGATATGATTGCTTTAGACAAATCTCAGTTTAGCAGTGCTAAATAATTTAGTAATGTAATCACTCAATCTTCTGCTGTTATAATGTCTTGATCAGATATAAAAGTAATAGCTTTACTAAATTTGTCAGTGACTGACATGATTGTGTTATACTTATCTGACTTTGATAATGATAAGGTCAGGATAAAGTCAATTGTCAATGTATAAAAAGAGTAAGAAGATGTAACTATTGACTGTAAGACATCATAAGACTTGTAATGTGATGTTTAACTGAGCTGACATTGTAAAAAATGTTGTATGTACTCATAAAGATTCTTTAATAGATCATAGAAATAAAGCAAATTAATTAATCTCTCATGAATCTGTACATATTCTGAGTAATTAATGTCATCATAAACTATCTTAAACATCCTGTCATAAAGACTCTTTAATATACATAGATAAGGCTCTTTTTCAAGATCTTTATAGAAGATAAGATCATCTCTTATTTCATATGAGAGTCTTGCAGCATCAAGTTCTAGAGTGTTGTTTCTTTTTAATATCTATAAAATGCACTTTCATTTTGATTCTTCAGCATATTCACACTTAATATTCTGTCACAATTGATCTAAGACTTTCATCAAGATTTTTATGTAAGCAGCTGTTCTCAAGTTGATCTGCAAGATTTTCAATATAAAGTTATCTGTTTCTAATTGATTCTTCTGATTGACTAAACACTCACAGATATTGTTATTGCTAAACAATTAAGACAGAGCATCTAATATTATATTTAATTTTTCAGACTTATAGTAAATGTTTAGATGAAAGCACTGAAGATATTTAGATGTCTGAATAAGACATAAGTTAAGCTTCTTCATTACAGTAATATTTAAGCTGAACTGACAGCTAATTCTTACTGAGACTGCATAATCAGTATAGATAATCACATTTTTTGCTATCACTTTTATTATGTGTCTGATCTTCTTAACTACTCAGATCAATTCTGTCACTTCAAGTTCAGTTAATCAGTATTGCATTTCAGCATCTTAAAGCAGTCTGCTTAGAAACAGAACAGATTTCATAAACTTTTGTTTTGAAATACTGTCTTCAGTGAACTCTTTTGTGTGATATATATGCATTTCAAAGTCAAATTCTTTAGACACATTCAGATCAATGTAGAGTTGCTGTTTTGATGAGAAATGCATCAGAATAATTGACTGAGAGAATAGAGACTAAAGATGATGAAAGATGTTTAGCTTCTTTAAAATTAACTTATTCAGTCTGATAATAATGATTATTTGCTTTCTAGTGTTTTCTTTTGTCTCTTTTGCTCAAAGATCTTAATTTAAGAAGATCTTTTGCTGCTGAAGCAGCTTGATGATAACTGTGTAATGTAAAATATATTGTTGCAAATAGTCAGTTAGATCAAGATACTTTTCTAATTAACTCAGGCTCAAAGAAAATCTAATTTTAAATATCATAATTAATTTGTCTTTTAAAGTTGCAAGACTCAAAGCATCTATTTGCTGATTCAACAGCTGAATGAATAAATATGTTAAATAGAACTTCTTTAATGAAAGATAGATTTTCATTTTGTCTAATATGTCAAATATGTTGTAAAGATGTTTTAAGTGCTCTTTTAGCATATTGAAGAAAATAACAATATTATTAACATAAATTCTGATGTATAATCTCTGTTGTTGTAGAATCTTATCAATCATTTATTGAACATACATCAATGAGCTTTAATAACTCATAACTACAATCTTGAAGATTTTCTGACCTCAGTGTGAGACAACAGTCAGATAATGCTGATGTATCTGTTTTACTCTTTACTGATAGAAAAAGAAGCTGCAGTCAACTGTAAAGATGTATTTGACTTCTTAAACTGCAGTTAAAATGTCAGTCTGACTCAGTACTGAATAAATATTTGACATAATGATTTTGTTAAGTGCTCAGATATTAACTATTACTCTGTCTTTTTGAGTCTCATCTGATAGGTTTTTTCATATCACAAAACAGAAATAGATGAAAGAAATAAAACTTATAATTCACTTTAAGCAGTCTTGTGTCTGTAACTTGTCAAATGTTGTATTAATTACTTCACAGTTCTTTTGCTTAACTGAATATACACATACTTGTTTTAATTTGTACTGAGTCTTTTAATCATTAATGAGTGAAATATTCATTCATTCTTTCTCTGAGATCTTTATTAAGTTGTTTTGATTTGTTCAAAGATAAAAATATAAGTGCATAACTGTTGTGATTTAAGTCATTACAGCATTAAATCTGTAAATCATTACTTTATGCATGATCTTTCTCTCAGAGCTAGTCATCATTCTTAAATAAAATGCTGTTGCTGTAATCAACAGACTTTGAAAACACATTCTGACTCAATTTACTCATTTTTTAATTGTGAAAACTGCAAATTCTGAATTCTGCAAATTGACTAGATAACATCTGTCAACTTTATATTTCACAACATGATTAAGACAGATTTTTTGTGAAATGACAAGAGACACATTCAAGTCATTTTGCACTTATACTGTCAATAAAGTATAATCAATAATGTAAGTATATATTGCTGTGTCCTCTGTGTTGCAATCTGATTTAAACAGAAAATTGTGATTTTAAGATAAAGCAGTCTTGACTATTAGTACATTTGTATGACTTCTAAGCTGTATAATTGTATTTTTGTGAGTTATTATGATCTTTTGTATTGAGTTAATTGACTGTGTAATGACTGTTAATGATAGTTCAATGTTGTCACAATTATTCACAATTGCTTTTCTGCTTAAAAGCATGATAAAAATATTCTCTAAAATGAGAATATCAATGTCTATAAGCATCTTAATCTTCAGATTATTGACAATATGCATCTCTTTAATGATTATCACTAATTAATCATTATTGTCAGGCAGATAGATGATCAAAATGATATATTCATCATAACAGTGAGTTTCAGTTCTCAATTCTTAAATCACAATAAGTGATGAGATTCATTTAATCAAGATATCTGAAATCTGTTTCTTTAGAAAGCTTCTGTTAATTAGACTCATGATGCAGTCTATGTCAAGACAGATTGACTTTTCTTTTGCTGTGAATGTCAATTTTGTTAAGACAGTGATGTATCTTCAGCTCTGAAAATCATAATCAGTAAACACATAAGAAGATGAGCTAGCTATAGATCTAATCAGTGTAGATCTCAGCAATTTAACAGATTTTGACTTCTAAATTGTCTTATTAAGCTTCTGTTTGATCAATTTTTTATCATTGTACTCATCATGCACATGCTTATGCAATTTGTTGTTGAACAGAAAGATTTTACAGTAGCTGTAGCAGTCATTTTGTGTTTCAGTTATGTAATTCACATTCACAGCTTCTTTTTCATTCTTTTTATTCTTCAGTTTTTGCTCTTAATTCAGCTCATAGATCTTTTCTTCTTTTTAAATATTGAGCATATTGACTTTCTGATATGTATCATTGTAATAGATGTTCTCAAATTCTTAATAGTCAGTCTGATCATCAGCAGAAGATTCATTCTCAGAAGAATTCACTTCTTAAATGAAGTATGCTCAGTTGCTGTATTCATTACAATTGTCTCATTATGAGAGCTTATTGTCTCTATTTAAACAGTTAAACAGTTTTTTAATCTGATTTCTAAATCTCTGATTCAATGTGTTTGTCTTAAATAATGATCTTTCATTTCTTAAGATGATTTAAAGAGATATCTTGAAGCTTAATTGAGTATTTAACAGAGCATCTTGTGAATAGAGTTGAAACTGTTGTGACTGATTATTAGACTGTCATTGTGATCTGAGTGAATATGAGAAATTGTCATATCTTGATGACAGATATGATGAGTAAGAGAAAGATTGACAGTCATAATTATCTTAATTATGATTGTCATGATCATATTGATCTTGCTGATTTCATTGAACAAATCTATCAGATTAAGAATTGTACAAATAGCTATTATATCAATTTGTCTGTTTAACTAAAAGAATATTGACAAAATCTTTAATAGATATTTCATTCTTAGATTCATTGATATCTTGTTGAAGAAACATATCAATATGCATTTATGTCTAAATTATCAGGTCAAATTCTGATTTGTCTTAACTACAGCTTTTGACAGCAGTCATAAAAGTAATAATGTATTTTATTGAGCTACAGCAATTTCTAATGTCTTCAATGATGTATCTGATCAAATTAAACTTATTTTAAGTCTCACTGAGCAATACTTTAAAGCATTTCTTTAATGTCTTACATCATTCTTCAACATCATTAAAGTGAGCTACTAATTCAAGACAGATAATCTCTGACAGCTGACTATTTCATTACAGTTTTGCTTCTTCACATAAATTAACATCAAGATTTTAATGTATTTGTCTGATGTCTTAAGTGATAGTTATCACTCTAACTTAATTAATGAAGACATAAACATTTCAATAATAATTCTTGTTATTCTTATCAACAATATCATCATCTCCTCACTTCTTGAGCAAGTTTAAGTAAAATAAGTTGATATTGACTGACTTTTAAGTTAAGTTATCTTCATAAAAGTTACTGTTGCTGTTGACATCATCTCTGTGAGAATCAGAAGAGTTAAGTGAATCAGATAACTTAGACATATTTTGCTGTGAAGCATCTTATTCTTATAATTAAACAATTAATGCAGTGATGATCTGCAGAATCTGTGCTTAAATGACAGGATTCATATCAGTTAGAAGAGATGTATTGTCATTATTGTTTTGTGAATTAACATTTTGATCATTGTTTATCATGCTTTGTGATAAATTTTGAAGAATATTTTCAATAATGCTGAAGCTAGACTCAGACTCAGCAGCTTGAGATGCTTGCAATGTGATAGAATGCTTTAAGATATTTAGATCAATTTTTAATAAGATGATGATGAAATGTTGTAGTCTTCATTTAGTCATGAAGAGATTTAATAAGTCTGAATCAGACATACTGCTAATTTCTAACTGCTGACTGATTGTTTTGACTGCTCACTGAAGAAAGAATGAATCTATACATAGTATTACTGCATTTTAACTAAAGATTTGTAGTACTGAATTGAATAAAGTTCAGTTATGTGCTCAAGCAAAAGAGAATATGTCAGAAGGTGTTGAGAAAGCAGTTTAGATTTCTTGAATACTTGACTGTTTATATAGAGTCATAACTCTGTGAATAAGAATGACAACATTGTTGAGTATGAATGAGACAAAGTCAAGATTTACTGATTTATACTCTTTAAATTGATAAGCTAGAGTTACTGTATGATCAGATAGTCTTAATAGATTAGGCAAAGAGAATTTGTTGAAGATCTTCATTAGCTTGATGAGTTGAGAGGCATTTTGACTATAAGATGAAGTTATGAGATGAAAGAATGATGTGATATGATAGTAAGATGATGAGATTTCTTAATAATTTAGTTTATTGACCTCATCATTATCTGATGCAGCACAGAAGTTAAGCTGTAGAACTGATGATTTAGCAAATTAAAATCTTAATGAACAATTAATAATTGTTCTGATGAAACACTGTTGATGCTATTAAATTGTTATCATCAAATAAAGTCAAGAGATAAAAGACTGTCTTGCTAAGTGAGCAAGAAGCCTCAGCTATATAGTTGTCTGATTATGACATCATAAGAGCAGGTGAACAGAAGCAATTTCTCATAATGGTTAATAAAGCAAGAACAAATGCCTAAATGAAAAGAAATGATGAAAGTAAGAAAAGACCATAATGGTGAATTAGTCTAGTAAGAAAAAGAAAGGTGCCAGCATCATAACATTCAGATCTTCTTTAAAATATGCACATATGCTGTGCATTTAAAACACTAAAGATGTTTAAAATCAATGAGATTCACTGATCTATTCTTATTAAGAGATTTAAACAGTAGCTGAATTGAGATCTTGTTGTTCTTAAGAACTGATATTGAAAGTTAATTAAGAAGATAGCATACTGTTTTGATAATCTTTAATCATAAAGTTTTAAAGACTCTGCTATTCAGAATTATAGCTTTAACTTTTGCTGTCAGAAGTTCATTACTTTTTTTTGTCACTTCATTCTGCTTCAGTTCATAAGAAACTGTTGTTTCATAGATAATTTCTAGACTTTATAATCATTTAATGATGAGCTTATTTTTAAATTTCTTTTCATTATCAAGTTGTATCTATACAATTTGTAAATTTATCTGAATAAAAAACATATTAAGAAACTGTTTAATTTTGTCTTTTATTTAACCTTTCATTTTCATATTACAAATGTATTGTCAGCAAATAAGATCATTCATGAAGACTATATATTACAAGAACTTGTCATATACTTTCAGCATGACAAAGCTGATAATGTTGATGTGAATCAGTTCAGTCATCTTTATAACTCAGTTTTGTAATTTTCTTAAGATCTTTTTCTTTTAATTTGCCCTTATATAGACACCACACAAGTGTAATAGTATTTTTATAAGTTCTTATAAGTTAAGTCTCACTATTCTGAGATTCTTTGACACATTATCAAGACTTGAATTCTCTATATGATTAAGATATTAATATTAAGTAATTCTTGAAATCTTGTTATCTTTAATAATTAATATAATCTTATTCTTGTTCACAGATTTTCTCATTATTAAGATTCAAAGATAATATAGCTTATCTTTATATACTGTATAATTAAGTATACTCTCTACTTTATTCTTTAGATGTAATAATTCATCTTTAATTTTGATTGATATCTTTTTCTTTTTAATCATTTCAATTGAGAAGAGATTGAGCTCTATATTAAACATAAAATAAATATTTATCAGAATGATATTTTAAGTCTTTTCATCACCATTCTTTAACTGTAAGTTGATCATTTTTATCTTTTAAGTATGCATCACTTCAGACACTCTTCTTATAGAGAGTTCATTGTTGAATGTTTTGATCAAGTTAAATGTAGAGAGGTTACAGCACATATGTTATATTGTGTTAAAGTTAGCTATTTATGACATCTTATTAATTATAAGACTATAGTTCTCTATCACAGTCAAGATTACTGAGTTCTTATTATACTGTTTATCTTTAAAATTTAAAAATTTCTTCTTTTTCTTCTCTTTTTCTTTCTTCTTTTTAGTCTCTTGCTTCTTCTTTATTTCTTTAAACATCTTTTCTGAATGTAACTTTCAGTAATTGTTCTTAAAGTGAACTGCTTTCTTACAATAAATGTATATCTCATTTTTATTTTTATTCTTATCAGCATTTCTCTTTTTATTCTTTTTCTTCTTATCTTTATGATTTCTCTTTTTACTCATTAAAACAAGCTTCTCATTTCTTTCTTTAAGATACTCTTCATTAATTAATTTAATGATCAAATCATTAAGAAATAAGATTACATTATGAGTTCTGAAGTGTTTCACTGTTATTTATTGAGAATAGAAGAATTCTAGATTCAATAAAAAAGTAATGATCTTCAGAATTTTATTAATGATGAGACTGAAGACTGCAATTTCTCTTAAGAGTGTCTTATACTTCAAAGTAGACTGAGTGTAGAGTTGAGTCAGATTGAAAAAAAGTGCACTCAACCTGAACCTGCACTAGGGTTCAGGTTAAGTCAGGTCAGATTTATACACAGATTAACTCTATCTACAATCTGTGTGAGTACTCACACATGAGTAAGACTAGCCATAATGAGTTACACTGATCTCAATTCTATGCCCTATTGAGTTAGTATGTAGCATAAGTTTACTGTATAAATTCAGACAACATCATGATCATGTTACAGTCATATTTCTAATGTGTATTTGTAATGAGTCAAGAACAAGTGTGATTCTATCATAATGAGTTAAGCTACACACATTGTAGTTTACAGACTACAACTGTAATACTATCTTTAAAGACTTGAGAAGAATTCAAACAACATCAATTTGTAATAGAAGTGATGAATCAACTCTATGTTCTTTGTTTAAATAGTTATGTGTTTTATGTAAATTGCACACAAATTAATGTCTAAATATCTATTAGTAGTTGATCTCAACATCAATATGTAAAGTATTATTCTCAAGATATTCTATCAAGAATGTCTTCATAGCCTCTTGTACAGCCTGAATAGCAGAGCTTTGTCAGTGAGTAGATATATTTAATTTGTAAAGATAAGATTTAAATAAGATATTCTGTACAATCTCTCTAATTAGTCACTGAAATGATAGTTTAAGAATCAGAGACTTCACACTCTTTTAATAGTGTCTGATCTTTCTGAGTGCAATTACTATAGATATGTTAGAAAGTACTGTTAAAAAATAGACAGAGTGTGTACATATTGTCAGTCTTGAATCTTTGCTTCTTTAATGACTGTAATGTAATCTCAGCTGTCATTCTTTTCTTTAACTTTGCAGTCAATCAGCCTTCTTCTTCAGCTGTATCTCTCACTTTATTGTAGTTTGTCATTCTGCTTAACTTTGCTGTCTTTAAGGTTCACTTTGTTCTGACTATATTATCTAGAACTGTTAGAATTGTCTGTTAGAAATGAGGTAGATGACTATGACTTAATAGATGATTTGATGATGATTGTGATTTTGTAAAGATAAGATTTGTTATGAAGATATGATGAAGATGCTTCTGTTTTAATTAGACTGTTAGAATGATGCATTAAAGACAAGAAACTAGACATATTTGATGTTGCTGATGACTCTATGAATGTAATGTCTGAGATGAAGACTTTTGATAGATGTAAGTGTTTTGTTTTGATGTGAAATATATTATTTTGATCTAAGATTATCAATGTAGTGTTACTGAAGCTATGTTGTTGCCATAATGTTATTGAGGAATTTACTGAGTAAACAAAACAAACTTAAGAGCTTAGCTTATCTTTCTTTACACAATCATTTAACTCTGAACATCTCATCTTCATCAGCATCATCAAGAATATAAGTTTCAACATTCATATCTCTTTGTCTGCTGAGCCTGATGACACTGACATTGATGTAAGTTTTAACACTTATTTTTAATGTGTTAATAACATTGAGTATGTAGAAGTCTGAAATTGAAGCCTGTATCTTACAATGATGACTGACAGAAATGTATGAAGTTGAATCATCAAGGAAAGCTGAATGACATATTAAAGATGAAAGTGACAGTCTGCACAAGAAGAAGAATGAATATTCTCAACATCTCTGTACTGCTGCAGAGCAAAAATGTCAGAGTGAGCTGTCTTTCAATGCTTATCTTCTTAATTAAGTGAATGATTATGACAGATCAGCACATCACTATGTCTTAAATAAGCTCAGACTGATGTCAGTGTGAGTTAAAGTCAATGTGAAGATAAGAAAGCAGATGAAGAAGAATTTGACAGAAGATATCATAAAGAATTGATATTGAACTCAGTAAAGTGATATGTCTATGAGCTTTATGAGTCTGATACTACTAACAGACATTAGTGAAGTGACTGAAGTTAGAGATTAACTGAGAGAGATAGAAGGTTGTGAGAAGACAGAAGAAGTAAGAGATGTGAATGAAGATTGAAGATCTTGTAATTATAAAGAAAAATAAGAAGAGAGTAAAGTCTGTGATGAAGAAGAAGGTTACTGAAGAAGTAAATATCACATATATATGTTAGAAAAACTCATTAGAACTTACTTGTTATATGATAGATTCACTTAACAATTGAAGAGACAGCAAAGTGAAACATTAATCTTGTGATTCAGCACTGAGAATGAACAAGCTATCTGAGAGAAAGACATAGTCTTTAGATAGCTGATGATCTCAAGTCAGAAATGTATATAAGACACTTTTGACAGCAGATGACAAACTCTAATAATATCATGAACATAACAGTAAAATAAGTGTTCTAACAGTTCATTTTAATGTGTATCTACTTATCATTAGTAGCTACACAATTTCAGATTCAGAAGAACATACCTTAAAGCTTGAATTCTTCAGTGCAGTCAAAGATCTTAAGATCTCAGAGAGAATGTGTATCTTTTTTTTTGATGATGAGAATTCTGTCATGACACTGAGCACAGAGAGTGATGATAAATTCTGAATCATAAAGTCAGATTTAGATGAACATAAATATTTTAATGAACTCATAATTGAAGTAAAAGAATTCTAACAGTTATTTCTAACATGTTAATGACTATTATAGATGGTTAAGCTTAAGAAATTTATCATTGTTATCTCATCAGAAGAGAGTTTACATGTGGAGAGAAATGCTGATGAAGAAGAGAAAGATGTGATCAAAGATGTTGATGAGAAAGAAGTTGTGAAGAAGAATCTTAATGAGAAGAAAGTTGTGATTGAAGAGAATGTTGTGATTGAAGAGATGACTAAGAAAGAAGTTGTAAAGAATGATGTTACTGAAGAGAAAGTTGCAGTTGAAGATGTTGCTGAGAACAAAACTAAGAAGAAAGATGTCAGTGAGAAGAATGCTGTAGTTAGTGAGGCAGTGATGAAGATAAGAGAATTTTAACAGATAATTTTAACATGCTTATGTCAATTGCAGACTTCTGAAGATGTAGAGAATAATCTGAAGAGGATTTCTGAAGAATCAAATTTTATAATATGATTTTTATCAGCATTACACACATCATGATTCAAGAAACAGATTGTTGACAGAACAAAGCTCACAGAAATGATCATATTGTCTTAAGTAAAAGCTGAAAGACTCTGAAACAGTTGAAAGAGAAAAGCAGTCAGTGATGTTTTGACTTGCTGCATAAATCATAAATAAATGAGTAATTTTGCTTTCTCTTTCTGTATAAAGATTAGCTTTCACTACCTAATTCTTTTAGTGCACTTTGAAAATGATTACATTCAATAATATTTAGACTGAAGAAGACAAGAAGATTGCATGTTAGAAAAGTCTGTTAAAAACATTGATTCTCAACTTTATTTCTCTAATTACAATGATGAGTGTTATGTGTTAAATGTGTTTGAATGCATCACAATATTGTAGAAGTAAAGATGATCTACAACATTCATAGATTACACAGTACAGCTTTTGAATATATTTATAGCAAAATCATCAACATAACTTCTGTCTCATCTTCTGATTTCTTCTTGAAGAAGAGCAGCAAATACATGAGATAGATGAGGCAATTACTGCAACAATCAAACTATATCACTTTTCTTAATCTGATTGAGAGTAACTTACTCAGTAGTCAAATTAAGAGTTTTTCTCAATCAATAAATATCTAAAATGAAGGCAGAGCTCTCTGCAGTCATTGCATGTTAGAAAAACACATTAGAAATATTAAATAGCAATTGTGTTTGATTCTTAACTTCTGACTATGAAGTATGTTTATGTCTTTGAATACATTGCAATTCTGTAAACACATCATGCACACTTCACAGAGTAATTTTTAAAGCTTTGTGTTTCTATAGCTTAATTATTCACATGATTTTCAGTCAGTCAACATCATCTACACTTTATGATGATGTCACTGATTCTTAAACAAAATCTTTAAATACTTTAATTGAATCATCTCTGAAATCTTCTTCAAGCTTGAAATTCATTGACTTTTAAAGACATTTAGTTCAATATTCAGAACATGATGACTCAGTCAGAAAGAATGAGCTGCAGAGTAAATTTAAAGAGTGATGAATTTTGACTGACTATGAACAAAAGAACACTGATGACAGTCAATCTAGTACTGACAAACCTAATCAAAAACACTGTACTATGCAATGAGATAATCATCTTTATGTCAGCAATGAGTGACAAGAATATTTAGAGACAGCACATCAATATATTAATGTATCTTGCTTGATCTGCTGTCATTGTGATGAGAATATAGTTCATTCAACACTAACTAACAGTGATACAAATTCTCTTTAAAATTATAGATCAATCAAGAACTGTTTAGCTATCATTACAAATGTCTACTCAAACATAAATATTTGATTCACTTTCAAAAATGTTGATTTCTGCTTTTTTAATATGTGTTTCTAATGCATATCTCTGACATAGCACAGTAGACAAAACTTAACAAGAAATCAGCAAACAAGTATTTCAGTGCTGAAAACTTCATTAAATAACTTTTAAATGACTTTCTCTTCCTAAATCTTTCTTTTTAAGCACTTGAGAACCCTGAATTTCAAAAACTCATTTAAATGCTGCAGTCAGGTACACTGATGCCTGATAGACACTGATTTGACAATTTAGTAAAGATGTAACATCAGAATATTCAAGAAACATTTCTCACTGAGCTTAAGCAAACTATCAAAATCTCAATTGCACTTGACAACTGAATCAGTCTCAGTCATCTGACCTTTATAAATGTTATCACTTACTTTATTAACAAGAACTGAAACTATCAAAAAATTCTTTTTATCTTTTAACTTCTTCACAATCAACATACTGATCAATCAATGACTGCAGAGATCTTTGCAATTCTTTAAGAATATAAGCTGAAGAAGTGTCTTCTTGCAGTGACTACAGACAACTGCAGCAACAATGAATTTATGTAAAGAACTTTGAGTGAGCTCTTAGAGAGAAGAGATATCATATAACAGACTGCAGTCAATGTCATTTCTTGCTTTGCACATGTCATTCAGCTAGCTGTCAAGGATCTACTTAACTCATTAAAGGCATCAGCAATCAATGAATCAATTACTTTATCATTTAACAAGAATAATTTAACACAAATCATCAAGAAAATCACTCTGTCTAACACTCTGTTCAAGATATATTACTATCTTATTTCTAACAAATAGTTCTAACAGATATGACTAACACATTCTTAAATATCTAGATTTAACAGCTTGCTATTGCTACAAATTTCTCTCTGCAGAAATACAAAATGTTCAAGAGAATTCAGTGTCTCATTCATTCACATTCTGCTCTGACACTTATACAGAATGTCAGAACACAATGAAACTCTATCTATAACATGATGCAAAGAATCTATCAACTTCACAATGATATATGTGTCTGAATCAGTTAAGAGTGTGACAGAATCACAAAATTAAGTAAGAAGCTTAAGACTTTATGTATATCTGAGTAGAAGTGACAGCAAGTCACATATATAATGATGCTTCTTTAACTCTTCAAGAAGTACATAAAGTCAATGAATTAAATATATAATTCAATCATGCACAAGACATTTCTTGTGTACATTAATCTTTTTGATCATCTGAAGAATCAGAATAACATAAAGAAATTAAACTCAATCTTGAAGTAAACAGTGAAGCTGAAGACAGCTATTGAGAAAGCACTAACTAAGATGAAGAAGTATTATGTATGAACAGAAGATGAGAATGACTTATTATATAACATTGTCATCATTCTTAATTTTACACAGAAACTTTCACTGTATCAGGTATGTTTTCTATTAATCTTTTTAATGTGTATTTCTAATGTGCATCACTAATTGCTGAGGTGTGCAGTCAGCTAAGTGAGGTCAGACATATTATGCACAGTATTGAACTGAGTTTCAGACTTATTATAAAGATCATTATTGTTTATATGAGAATGCTTTATCACATAATTGTACTTAGAATTCAACATCATCTGCCATTAAATTGTTCATAAACCTCATTACAAAAGCACAGCAATTCAAGACTCAACTTAATGACATCATAACTATTAATTTGAAAGTTAATTAATACTTATATTCTTCACTGTATTTAGTCAATAAGAATGATCTTGACATTCTGAAGTACTGAAAGTCACAGATCATGATCTTTTCAGCATTAGCTGCAATGATCAAGAATATTCTTGCTATATTTATTGCTAATGTTGAGATTGAATGACTGTTTAATCTTGCTTGAGATGTCATTACTTATTGAAGAGATTGACTAAATAAAGTCATCATTGAGATTATTATGATGATCAAGTTCAATTTACTTCAACATTAGAAACTAAATTATCTCATAACTGAAAAAAAGAACATCACAGAAGACTTGTTTTCAGATGAAGCTGATACAGACACAGAGCATCTATCTTATGTATTTATCTTGAATTGCAACTCTTCTAACATTGCAGATAACAGCTTGACTGATACTCTGAATTAAATCACTTATGACATTCTGAAGTGTAACTCTCACAATACTTCAGATGATGACTCTGATGATCTGAACAAAGATATGAAACTTAATATCTATGAAGATAGCTAATTAATGCATGTATGTTAGAATTCTCTGTTAAAAGACTAAAACACTGCAATCTGAATGAATCAGTCAATATTACAGCATCTTCACAATCAACTACACTATTAATTTTCTCAGCTCATCTCAAAAAGAGAGTCAGAAGAGATTTGCTTAATAACTATGTTAATAAATACAAAAAATTCATGAAACTACAATCTGTTCAGAACACAACATCAACTTCTCTGCTTTCAAGAGAAATACATTGTGTGTTAGAAAGAACACTTGCATTTGAAGAATGAGAAGAAAGAAGAGAATGAAGAGAGATAGGTAATGAGCAAACTTATATGAGAGTAATCTGACAGTGAATAATGTTAATTCTTAACAGTGAATATTAAATTAATTCTAATTACATCATCTTCACTCACATCACTTCTTCTTCATGCTTCACTATTTCATCATTCACCACATCACTCAATCACACAGTCAAGAACCTTTGATCTCTGATGAAATCATATAGTTAAGAATCTTTAACCTCTGATGAAATCACACAGTCAGGAATCTTCAATCTTCAGTGAAATCACATAGTTGAGAATCTTCAACCTCTGATAAAACTACATGATTGAGGACTCTCAACCTTCAGTAAAACTACATAGTTAAGAATCTTTGATCTTTGATGAAATCACACAGTCAGAAATCTTTGACCTCTGATGAAATCACACAGTTAAGGGTCTTCAATTTTTGATGAAATCACATAATTGAGAATCTTTGATCTTTGGTGAAATCACACAGTTGAGAGCTCTCAATCTTCAGTGAAATCACATGATTGAGAATCTTCAATCTTCAGTGAAATCACATGATTGAGAATTCTCAATCTCAGATGAAATCACATGATTGAGAACTCTCAATCTCAGATGAAATCACACAGTCAAGAACTCTCAATCTTAGATGAAATCACACAGTTAAGAGTTCTCAACCTTTATTAACAGAGCAATGTCTAACATCACTTTGTTGATAAAGTGATGTCTAACATCACTCTGTTGATGAAGTGATGTCAAATGATGATTGTTTGTGTCTTGAGTCTCTTAATATCAGAAGATATAGATCTTTGAACAGTAAATAAAGATAAATTCTTATCAGTGAATGATGATGATTGTTCTAAGTGCTGATTAGGCTTTGTAGCATAGAGTCATAGCATAGTTGATGACAACATCATTATGCACTTTCAAAGAATAGTACATGCTATGATTTAAGATGAAATCTTCATTTCTAATGTGTAATTCTAACATGCACACTATCAAACTAACTGACAAAAACTTCCAGATATTTATACTGACTTATACTTGCTTAATCAGACTAATTCTTGCTTACTCAGCCTGCAAATAATTCACAATCTGTGCAGAGTTGAGTCAGATTAACTTGTACTCAACTTAAGTCAAAAAAAGTTCACTCTACCTGACTTAACACTCAAATACATTCTATTCAATAATCTATATATCTGTCAACTCAATCAATACTTCTCTATCAATGCTTATACTTTGAAGTAGACTGAGTGCATAAGTTACCTATAGGTTACACAGGTCTGAGTTGAGTCTGTAAAGTAGATAAAGATGTATAAAATGATTTCATATCTTTTTTGCTGTTTTTATGTTGTCTATGACAACAGTGATCTTCAAGCTAACAATAAAAATAATAATAACTGTGATCTTATTATTCTGTATAATTCAGTCAGCTTAAATAATGTTGATTAAGATTGTCAATGTAGTTATTATTATTTTAAATATAGATTCTTCAGTCATTACTGACTGACTTAAAACATCTGACTTTGATGAAGATTCAATGTCACTTTTTATTATTAAATCTCATAATTCAGCACTCATCAGACTGTATTTAATCAACATTCTTTATGATAAGTAGTTCATCAACTTCTTGAGTTTCATAACTTTTAAAAATGTAAGATTATATGACATTGTAGTCATTTTGTATGATGAGAACATCTAAATTAATGATGAAGTTGTTTTCAATGTAAAGATCTGACTTTGAAATAATTATGAGAATTGTTTTTAACTGTTTTATCTGTGAATTTATAATGATTTGATGTGAATAACTTCTCATTATACATTGAATTCACTTTATCTCTTAAAGGGCTCTTTTTAGTGTTTATAAAATAATGATGATGATGAGGTGTTTTTCTTTTACCATTTTGAATAGAAATAAATGACTTAATGAATGAATTTCAAAGAATATCAATACACATTTGAGCTCATAACCTGTCAAACATAGGAGGAGTGACTAGTGAAATGAATGTGTAATCATAAGTGTCTAGCTACTCTATGGAAATGTGGCCCTATAAGAAGGCTAATCGGCGAAAGGAAAAACTTTTATCCATAGCAAACTGTTTGCCCTAGCAAACTCTGCATGTTCCTGAAACCTCCGTAGGGCTCCGAAACCACTAAGGTAACGAAACGAGGCTGAAAGTTTGACATACTATAGCTGGGCCTTAGGCCCACGAGCAATTTCAACCTTCTACACCTCGAATTCCAACAGTAGAGGGGTGGCGGCGGTAGAAGGCATTATTAGGATGCCGGTGGGAAAGAATGGGGTTGCAGTTGGATCGCGAGGAATGGAAGGTGTACATAGTGGTGGACAGACGTCAGGGACGAAATAGTAGGCAGCTTCGCAGAATGTGCAGGATGCATACCGCATTGGTATCATGTTACATCACACCAGGGGCACATCCCGATTAATAGTTCCGGGAGCCTTGAGAACGGGCAGTATGTTGTGCGCTGGTGCTTGCCTCAGCTCCATCGTCGTCTTCGCTTTCGAGAGTTCCAAGGAGATCCAGGCACTGAGTTAGTACTACCGTGCTGTCAGCGCGTGTCGCATCCGTAAAGGATACTATAATAGATCTACCGCTGATAATTTCTTCCTCCCAAACACCCATTTGATAGTCTACGAGACCATATGTCTCTGTTCCATCACAGAGTCGAATAAGCTCCCTGCCCATCGTCTCTAGAAAGTTCTTTTGAAGGTAACTTTGCGGTGGAACTGGCGGTTGACCTCGATCGATCATCTCTTGAGTTGTATCTTTCTGCTTCTGGAGCACAGCGAGCCAGCAGGTGTTGAAATTGTTCCAGAGCTTGATGCGCTCATCCTGCAATTCTTCTTCGTCTTTTGTCAGGCCTAAGCACATATTAGCATCAATAAGGGCGCAATTTAAGTAAGTTCGCGTACCAAGCTCTACAGCTTGATCAAGGAGAAACTCAGAGATCTCAAGGAGGCATTGACCAGCTTCTACCAGCTTCCCATCTTTTACGTCTTGAAAGATTGTCAGCAACTTCTCAATGTATCGGCGGTAAGCTGCATCCTGCGTAGGCTGGACATGCTTTGTTATTCTGGCTGTGTAAGCGGTAGAAAGTGCTGCGCGTCCAGTATGGCCCGGCTGTTGGTGTACAATTTCTTGCTGAAAAGGAACCGATGCGTACTGTGTTGTCATCGGACTCGGCGCACTGGTCGGATTATCCAGGGCATAATACTGTGGAACATCATACTGGTTGGAGGAAAGCTCAACTGTTGCAGACTGACATGGTTGAAATTGTTGCGCATGTTCATACGGAGACCGCTGTGGAGCCTGCTGAGGTATATTATACATCATGTTCGACGGATACTGAGTGTATTGTTGCGCTCTTTGCGGGTCTTGGAAGAAATCAGGCTGGTACTGTGGCGAATGTTGCTGCTGCCCTTGCGGATATCGATAACCCATAATCCCTTGACTTTGTCCTCCTGGGCTCGTCCGAGGTCCCGATGTAGGTGATTTTATCGAAGACATCTGCGGTTGTCGGTCGGAAACATCACTTCCTGCTCCATCTCTTGAAACCTGGCCAAAATCTTGACTAGAAGAATAGCCTGCCTGACTATATTGTTTTTTATAAGAATCTTCGACTTCCATTCCACTAAATCCAGCTGAGAGTTGTCTCCGACGGCGTACATAAAATCAAGGCCCGATGCGCCGCGGACGGCATATAACGGGCGCTGCAGCACACCAACCCTCCCCTTTTCTTCTAGCTAAATCATCGTGTGTCCATGGAATACCGAGAAGAATTGAGAAAAAGCCTCGCCTGAAGGTACGGCGACTATGTTGCGCACGTAAGCATATGCCGTGCCCTGGATAATTTGGAACGGGAACTACTACCAAATGCATCTTGAAGCCAACAGTCGCAGCGCTTTCTATGGTATCAAGCTCGAAAGAAGAAAGCAACAGCCACGGAAACCTCATGACGGAATCGAAGCATGCCGCGAAAGACTTTGTAAGGACTCTGGAGCAATCAAAATTTTCGATGTTTTGGGTTTAGGATGCTAGTTTAGTTCGAAAGTGGGCCAATCCGTGATGTGGCCCACCTTCGAACTAATGCATCCTGGTCCTGGCTTGACATTGGTCTTTCGCCTGTTCCGAAAGAACTCAGTTCCACATCTCTCACCATGGCAGCACCACTATCTTCGAACGAGCTCGTCAGTATCCTCGACAATAAGCTGCGTGACCTCGCCCAGTTCGTTTGGGAGAACAAAGCTGCTCTGTCAATCCAAACGCGCAATGCACGGTACGCCACGCTTGGTCCAGAGCATCAGTCTGCGCTCAAAAGCCTTGTCCGAAAGCAACAGCCCAAGAAAGGCGCTTCAAAGTGTCGCCGACAGAAACTCTTCGAGCTTACAAGCCTTGTGCCTTCTATAGAGCTACAAACCCACATTGATATCTGGAACGCCAATCATGAATCCTTCTTTCAGGATGTTGCGCAATCAAGTCCAACGAATTTCTATGACTTCCAGGCATCTTTTGTGCGGGTTGGTAGGGCCGACGCAACAAGGCATGTGGCCATAACTCGGCGAAGGTTCGACCTCGAGTCGATTCACTTAAGAATTCGGAGTTTGGGTTATCATGACGGCGAGAAATGGGTACGTGGGGGTAGTACTCGCCTCGCCAATCACCTAAAGGACTCCCTCTCGATTCCGGACGGTGTGGAAGATATTAAGGCAAAGCTCGAGAGGTACTGCGAACAAGGTTTCGGCCTCCATCTATGGGCCCAGAAGTTGGGTGGTTCGGGATACTTCGTTGTGCTGCCTCAAACAGTGCCCGAAGGATTGTAAGAGCCATCGTGCATGGCAACTTACACTCGCTAACGTTCTTAGATATGAAAGGAGACAAAACCGCGCTCATATCGAGGATCTGGTGAATGCACTTGTTCGCTTGGGGGTCCGCGACATAGCAAAGGAGTGGAAGGTCCTTGAATTGGGTTGCTATATTTCGGGAAGATTGCAGGAAAATTCAGGAATACCGCATGCTTCACAGGAAAACCTTGGCTTCCCCGGCTTCTCCCAATCCGCCACCGAGCGTTCGCCTCAGGGGTCCCAGCCATGCTTTCCGGATTCGCCGCGTAGACGGCCAGACGCTCCTCAGCCAGAGTTGGGGAATTCTTTCCATGCTGCTCAGGTCCTTGCACAACTCCCTACCCCCTCGAATCAGCCATCTTGGGACGTTCGAATCGATCAAACTCATCGGGCCAACCAAGAGGCGAACGTACTACAACTTCAGACGACCAATAATTCTGCAAAGTGGCGGGACACTGTCATGAATCCTCAGGAAGCCCTTCCATGCAGCCAATTCCACCACGCAACTCAAACAATAGCTCCAGATTTCCAATGCGGTAAGGGAAACATGATCTCTTATAGACTGAGAAACGCACTAACTTATCAATGCCAGATTCCTCCACCATGTCTCTTTTACTTTTGTTGTATTCTCTTGGTGGCTTCAAAGTCCAAGAGCGCATTCTCTTTCGTGGACTCTTTCCACAGAAACGATGGAACGACAGCGGCAACATGTACAACATTACTTTGCTTGACGCTGGTCTCAATCAGCAATGTGCTCATCTTTTCTCAGCCCAGACAACCCTCGAGCACGCTATCAAGTCCTGTGTCCAGCATCGCATGATTATGCTGAATGAAGTAGAGGATGATTCGCTTGCATACTCGCTTGCCGATGAGTTTCAGATCTCCTTCGAACATGAGCATATGCTGCAGGGATTGATCTTTATAACCCACATCTACCCCCGGGAGGTAGCACTACACGATTCGTAGGTATAATGTTAGCCTCTCAGCTTCTCTACTAAAATTACATCAGATTTCACGACACTGGGAAGCTTCTATTACCATACCTCGAGCGTTATTGGAAGTATGTGCTCGGAGAACCTCGTCCCATTCTACCTACGCATGCCCGTGAGGGCTTGGTAGAAGCCTCTTTAGCGGCCTCTAGATTACTCGGGGTTTCCCGCCGGAGCAGTGCAGTTTCAGTGGCAGCAGAGATGCGGGAAGATGGGTTGCCAGACTACCTGCAGCTGGCCATTGTGATTAGGCAAAGCACTACATTACGACTCGAAGGATACCACGATCGATCTGATATCCTGATACAAGATGCCCTAAGTAGAATCCTTGTCCGGGACATAAGATCTCACTGTTTATACGGATGTCTTCTATTTTCGCGCGCAGAAAATGCAATATTGCGCAAAGAATTTGACAGAGCGCAATCCTACCTCGGACAGTGGGAGGTAAAGAACGACCCACCCTTCGGTTACGAACTTCAGGTTCTTCGAATGAAGAACACTGTAATAGGCAGGTTGTCACAATATCAGGGGGATTTCCCGTACGCAGAGCACTGCCTGAAGACATGTCTCCAAACGATTCCAACTGAAACGAGTCGCTTCCATGTCATGCACCATTTGGCAGGCGTGTACTGTGAACAGGGACTTGCAGAGAAAGCTGAAGAGCTGTTAATAAAGGATATCGAGGATCTAAGAGCCCGTGGCAAGCAACGCTCAAAAGCATTCAAACGTCTGCTACTCCCGTTCGCGGAGGCCTGTCTTGAGCAACGCAAGATGAAGGAAGCAAGAGCGGCCCTTTCAGAACTTGGCGTCATTTTCGATGGGGCCGATGGTCATGATGTCTCCGATCAGTTGGACCATGTTCGTTCAATACTCGGCCTAGTCCGCATCGCCTACCACGAATCTCAATGGTCAGAAGCTCTCGAAAGCTCACAAAAGGCCTTTGTTCTCGCGCAGAAGTACAAAACCTTTGAGGATAGAAGCTTTTACATAGGCGTCATCCTCCTGTTCCGTACTGTTATCCATTTCGAGCTTGGACAGTTGCCGGAGAGCCAGCGTGCTTACGCGTCAGCAATGCTCTACGACCAGGGACCTTGGCATTTCCTTCCTGGAATAGGAACACATGTTCTACAGTTACTTATATCAAGGATAAAATCGCTTCAGTAGCCGCCAACTGATTGAATCTATGTACTATACATACAACGTTAGAAATCCCTTTCGTGATCGAGTAACGTTCTTTGAAATTTCATACTAACGACACTACGAAATCCCGTGACTTGGCGGGCAGGATTCCCCTTACATAAGCTGCGTGCATGTCGAACCTCAGCGTCGGAACACACTCTCTTCAGAGGAAGCACTACTAGAATGGAGAAAAGCTACGAGGTAAGAAAACCTACCGGGAAATTTCCCCTTATCTGATCCAGTGTAGTCAGCCATACACCGTCTTAATAGTAGGAAAGCGCCTGCTAAGGCCAACTTGGACGATATGCGGGGCTCGGACGACATGGCGAAATGGCTTGAACTTATCGGTCATTCCGTATATGCTTATGCTATTCGATGATGAAGAAATACTGCTAAGCAATATGGCAGATCAAAGACCTAGACGATCTAAATATCATACACATATCAGGGACGAAAGGGAAGGGTAGCGCCTGTGCGTTCACTGCGTCGTTCCTTCACGAACATGGAAAAACCTGTGGGTACCCACAGAAGATTGGGCTCTACACGTCACCGCATATGAAAAACATACGGGAGAGAATTCGTATTAACGGGGAGCCAATATCTGAAGAGCTTTTCACGAGACGGTTTTTTGAGGTTTGGGACAAGCTGCCGGACCGCGCAACTCCCCTGTTAGATATCCCGAGATATCTCCAGCTCCTGGCACTTACTTCATACCACGTGTTCATCTTGGAAAAGGTGGATGTAGCGATCTATGAAACTCACCTTGGTGGTGAGTTTGATGCGACCAACATCGTCAGGAACCCAGTAGTAACGGCAGTGACATCAATTGCAATGGATCATGTCAAGCTGCTTGGCCCAACAGTTGAGGATATCGCCTGGCATAAGGCAGGAATCTTCAAACCAGGGAGTTTGGCCTTTTCGGCTCTTCAGCTGCCGGCAGTTACTACGGTCCTACAAGAGCGAGCAGCAGAGAAAGAAGTTGTACTGGAATTTGTCGACGTTGATTCTGCACTTCCAACAAATGCGGTGTCGTTGAAGCCAAAGGTTCAAAGACTGAATTGCTCCCTTGCTTTCACAGTGGTCCGCGCTTGGCTTCGGGTAAAGGCACCTGAAGCGCAAAGCATTATGGCATCTGACAGCCTCACCCGTGGCGTAAAGAACTTTTTTTGGCCAGGGAGATTTCAGCAAGTCACCGAACGAAATTTTCAATGGTTTCTTGATGGGGCACACAATGAATTGAGTGTGCAACATGCTGTGCAGTGGTATGCCGAGACTGCCTCAGAGAACCCAAGGTATAACTTGGAACCGGTAATGCGATTATATACTAATCATTTCCAGCAATACCATACCCCCCACCCGAATTCTAATTTTCAGTCATTTTTCAGAACGAGATGGCACGACCCTTCTGCGTTGTATTGCACAATGTTTACGAGAGAACAACGTCCAAATTCAGCACGTCATTTTCACCTCATATAATCAAAGGCGAGATGGCAGAACCCAGATTGGTAAATAGCTCACCGCAACAACCGAAAGTATACAGGCTAAACCCTTCGCAGATAGAAATCTGACGACCCGCTTTGTGCCAGAAGTTCAAGAGCGTTATGTTGAAACTTGGAAGAACCTCGATACTAAGGCTACTATTTCAAGCGAACAGACAATTGAGGGAGCCTTAGATCGGGCTAGGGAAATCGGCGATCAGAATAATGGCATGCGAGCGTTGATAACGGGGAGTCTACATCTGGTTAGCGGTGCGCTTTGCCTCTTAGAGCCTGATGACCTGCGGTGTTAATTAGAGCCAGGCAGACTTGCAGGTAGAACGGCTGGGGCTGCAGCTGGACCAACAAGGCAACGGAGGCACAGAGGGTAGAAGAGGAAGCGGAAAGAGGTCTTCCATCCTCACATAGAATATCGTGGGCCCAGTTCCTCTACTTTCTCCCTAGTCACTCTGCCCATCTTGCCGGTGTTTCTGCTCGGGAAGAGAAGATCACAAATTAGTGCCATGGGAGCAGCATCCGCAAGCAATAGTCAGAACATTCAGGAACATGTATATAGGATGGTGTGTGCCTGTTGATCGGACGACAACTTTCTGCCCATGGGCCGAGATTCCCGTGCCAGTGCGGGCGACGACTGGGGTGGGTTGTCCAGCTCGAATCGCTGTTCGTTAGGCTAAGTACTGCTATACTATGGTTGGCCGAAAAAAGCAGGCTGAGGCCGAATTTGCCCGAAGAGAGAAGACTGTGGTTGACCCAAGAAAGAAGCCTGTTGCTGAGGAGCTGGCTGGATAAACGACTGATGCTGCCTGTTAGCGTATCCTTGGTATCCTCCGCTACACTGCTGCGACTGTCCTTGCCTACCTCTGGTATATGCGGGACTCTGTGGTGCGTTTACCACCTGTGATCTGGGAGCTCTGCCGAACTTGTCGAAACAATTTGACTGCTCGGTAGCCAAGGTGTCAATAAAGGTCTGGATCGTGGTGTAGTCTCGCGGTTCGTCGACGGTTTCTCGAAGGGGGAGGCCTATGTGCATCCACGCTTGCATAACCAAAGCAAATTCGCTGCCTCATTGGCCGCACCGTTTACCCTGCTACTAATGAGGTGACGTAGTCTATCGGGCTGCGACGGTTTCGAACATTCGCAACGGTATATCGACAGGCGTTGAATCTGTTCCAGGCTTCGCTTGGTGCTGGCCTGGAGCGTTTCTCGAGGGCTCTGCAGTATTCTTCGACTCCGTTAGGATGGTTGATGAGGCCGAAACGAGTGACTTCGTCGAACTGCGTGTTCCACCAAAGCTCGGCTTCGCATCGGAGGCAAGCGTACAGGTTTTGTCGGATCTGCTTTGGGTCCCGGGTGCCAGCTGCTACCCGAACACGCCTTGTAAAGCTGTAGACGTTACGCCAGAAGTTCTTCCCATCTGTCGACGATGTCGGCTTCTCCCCATGACGAGGGCATGTTGGGATAGAAAACCTATATCGGATGGCTTCCAGACAACTGGGGCGGCGGGTGGGGTTGGGACTGGTGTTTGGGTACGAGTATTGCTGTCACCCCGTAGAGCCATTCTGACTGCATCTGCAATCAGGTTGTTCGTTTCTCGACGCTGTGCGTCCAAGAAGGTAGCCATGGTGGCTGTTGTTTCTGTGTCGGTATGGGAGATGGTTGCCTCTGGTCTTGCCTTTCGTAGGACCCACGGTTGTTCTTCCAACGTCTCGAAGTTACTTGTAGTGGTGCAGTTGCTCAAGTGCTGTTGCCGTGTATCGCAAGGCCAGGTTTCCAGGGTACGACCGTTGTCGCTTTCGAGTACGCGATACTGAAGTCTCATCTGGAGGCATGAAATCTTGAGAGTCGCAAATGTTTGTATGTCGTTACCCCGGTCGAACAGCAGCTGTATCACTCTTGACCCAGCAGTGAGAGATCAGCTTGGTTGGATCATGTGATAGGACGGGACACGGCTACGAACCAAGACTGTGCTGTCCTCTTGTGACGAGCTCTCCATCAGTTAGATGGGACCTCTTTCCGATCGATTCTTATTGGAGTGTTGCAACGAGACACCAGATCTTGGGTTGGCGAGGTTCAGGATGCATTAGTTCAAAGGTGGTCCAACTTGTGTTGTGGTCCACCTTCGAACTAATGCATATGCATCCTTGTTCTAGCTTGACGCTGGTTATCTCACACTTTACCATTTTCAGTTGGGAACGTTAGCAACGCCAACAGTCATCTCGAATGTATTGACGAAACGCATTTCAGTTTTGGCGGATCGTGCACCCAGGATTCCGATCGTCTATCACACTGTATCCTCGCTTCTTACTTCTTTGCTCTACGGTATTGGTCTGCTCCCTGCATCACACTGCATATACGTCTCTCTGCGTAGCCAGGACTGCTATCAATCTCGCGTTGGAGCAGATAAACACCCCCCCTCCATCATAGTATATTGAGTGTCAAACATAGGAGGAGTGGCTAGTGGAATGAACGTGTAATCATAAGTGTCTAGCTACTCTATGGAAATGTGGCCCTATAAGAAGGCCTCCAATCAGCAAAAGAAAAAACTTTTATCTGTAGCAAACTGTTTGCCCTAGCAAACTCCGCATGTTCCTGAAACCTCTGTAGGGCTCCGAAACCACTAAGGTAACGAAATGAGGCTGAAAGTTTGACACATCTTCTCAGCTCATTTCAGCGACAGTGAGGTAGAAAATGAAGGCACACTTCCTTTACTCATAGAGTTGAGAAAGATGTGCTATGCCTCTGACCCAATTCAAATGGGTGCCTCTTGAGTTTTGAACTCAAGTGTCATACCATTAGACCACAAGGCCTTTGTCAGTGATTGATTAGGCTGATAAGGTTGATAAAATGAGTGAATTTCAGTGTTAAAAGTGACTTTGTAAGTCTGTTGGTGGCCATGTTGCTTGTGAGGATGTAATTGAGATGAATAAGCCTGCAGAATTTAACTTCTCTTATAAAGTGATGACATATGTCAATGTGTTTTGTTCTGATGTGAAACTCAGAGTTCTTAATCAAAGCAATAGTTTCCTGATTGTTCATTTAAATTATAACTGTTCTGAACCCCTTTAGCTTTAGCTCTTTAAGTAATCTCTGCATTTACACTGCTTTCTTTGTAGTCTCTGTTAAGGTTATGTACTCTGCTTCATAAGAGAATAAAATGACAGTTTTCTGACATTTTAAACTTCAAAATACTGATTCATTAATTATCTTAAATATGTATCTCAATGTGAATCTTCTCAATTTGAGGTCTTCCTCTCAGTCTGAATTTAAATATTCTAGCAATTTGAGTCAATTACTCAATTTGTACTTAAAAACAACATCTAAGATTCTCTGCACATATTGAAACACTTACTTTAGAGTTTTTCAATGTGTGTTGTTAGAGTTATGTGCAAACTGACTAAGAGTTAACACTGTATATGCAATGTTGAGTTGAGTTTGTGTCATGATGTACATAAGAAATTCTATGATCTTTTAATATTAAGTTATTAGCTCTGATTCAGCTGTTTCAGTAGTCTTTATAAGATAGATTCTGAGTTTCATTGAAGTTGTGACTGTCTTAACATTCTGTAAATTAAAATCTTTGAGTATTTCTGTGAGATAGATCTTCTAAGACAGAATAAGTATTTATAGAGTTCTGTTTTGTGTAATTAGCATTTCTAAGTAATGCTTACATGCTCTGCAGTCAGTCATTTCAAAATGATTACTTAATTTGATCTTAAGATCTAGAATTTTGTTCTTATTAAATTCACATAAAAAAATATTGTCAACATAAACAGCAACAATTAAAGTTCTCTTTCTAAACACATTATTGTCTGTGTGAATCTGTGTGTATCTGAGGTCAGTGAGAAAGCAGTGTATCATCTTATATCACAGACAAGATAACTGTTTTAATTTATACAGAACTTTCTTCAATTTACATATCTTGTCTCTCTCTTTTTCATATTCAGTGAGTTAAATCATATAGACTTCTTCTTTCAAATCACTGTGTAAGAAAGTCATTTTGACATTCATTTGTTTCAATTTATAGTTGTAAAACACAGCTATGACAAAGATGACTTTATAAGTCATTGATTTGACAACTGTTGCAAAGGTCTCTTTGTAGTCAATTTCAAATCATTATTTAAATTCTTTAACTACTCATCAAGCCTTATGCTGTAGAATTGAGTCATCAGGTTCTCTTTTGTAACAGTAGACTCATTTGCTCTTTAGAACTCATTAATTAGGTGACAACACCTTTAGAGTTTATGTAAAGTTAATCATTAATGAGTTATACTCACTATTCATTGCTTTCTTTCAGTCTTTCAACTCATGACTTGCAATTATCTGTTTAAATGTCTAAGATTCATTCTCAGAGTCTTCTTTCTTTTTTATGACATCAATGATTACATTAAATACAGCTGAGTAGACCATGATTACTTTAAGCTTTAGCTTTATAGAGAGTCATCTCTCTCTCTCAGAGCATCAAGACTCAGCTGATACTGACTTGTTAATTGTAAAGAGAATATCTGTAATATCTTCTTTCTCTTTCTTCATTTCTTCTAACTGATTTGACAATATCAGTATGAGAAAGTATGATGACACATACTCTGAAGATAATGACAATGATGAGAGTTAAGAAGAAGACAAGAAAGATAGCTGCATATCTTCTTGTTCTGTATTAACAGTGTGAGGTCAGATGACTCTAAAAATTGAGACTGCAACTTTAACATTATAAATTGATGAATCTTCATCAAACTGCACCTCTCTTGCCCTGATTACTCAGTCTGCCTTTCTCTTTTCAGAAAGTTATACTCTATATTGATTTCTTTCTTTATATTTAACAAGAATTTTCTTATTGCTTCAGAGTTCAAATTTAGTTTCTGTTGTTCAGATCTTCTTTGAAATATACACATATGCTGTGCATTCAAAACACTGAAGATGTCTAAGATTGATGAAATTCACTGATCTATTCTTATTAAGAAATTTAAACAGTAGCTGAATCAGAACCTTGTTGTTCTCAAGAGCTGACATTGAGAGTCAATTAAGAAGGTAGCATGCTGTTTTGACAGTCTCTAATCATAGAGTTTCAGAGACTTCACTATTCAGAATTATAACTTTAACTTTTGCTGTCAAAAGTTCATTACTTCTTTCTGTCATCTCATTCTGCTTCAGTTCATAAGAAACTGTTGTTTCATAGATAAATTTCTAGACTTCATAATCATTCAATAATGAGCTTACTTTCAAATTTCTTTTCATTATCAAATCATATCTGTGCAATTCATAGATTCATCTGAGTAAAAAGCATGTTAAGAAACTGTTCAATTTTGTCTTTTGCTTAATCTTTTATTTTTATATTACAAATGTATTGTCAGCAAGTAAGATCATTCATGAAGACTATATATTACAAGAACTCATCATATGCTTTCAGCATGACAGAGTCAACAACATCAATGTAAATCAGTTTAGTCATCTTTATAACTCAGTTTTAAGGTTTTCTTGAGATCTTCTTCTTTTGATTTGCCCTCATGCAGACATCACACAAGTGTGATAATGTTTTCATAAATTCTTATAAGTCAAGCCTCACTATTTCAGAATTCTTTGACACATTATCAAGACTTAAATTCTCTATATGATTAAGATGTCAGTGTCAAGTAGCTCTTAAGATCTTGTTATCTTTAATAACTGACATAGTCTTATTCTTGTTCACAGATTTTCTTGTTGTTAGAATTTGAAGATAATATAACTTGTCTTTATGTACTGCATGATTAAGCATACTCTTTACTTTGTTCTTTAAACATAATAATCTGTTCTTAATTTTGACTGATATCTCTTTTGTTTTGACTGTTTCAATTGAGAAGAGATTGAGTCTCATATTAGGCATAAGATAAACATTCATTAAAATGATATTTTGAGACTTTTCATCACTGTTCTTTAGCTGTAAGTCAATCATTTCTATTTCTTGAGCATACATCACTTCAGACACTTTCTTTATAGAGAATCTGTTGTTGAATATTTTGATCAAGCTAAATGCAGAGAGATCACAGCACATATGTTGTGTTGTGTCAGAGTCAGTTATTCATGACATCTTATTAATTATGAGACTATAGCTCTCTATCACAGTCAAGGTCACTGTGTTCTCATTATATCACTTATCTTCAGAACTTAAGAATTTCTCTTTTTTTTTCTCTTTTTTCTTTTTAATCTCTTGCTTCTTCTTTAGCTCTTTAGACATCTTTTCTGAATGTAACTTTCAGCAATTGTTCTTAAAGTAAACTGCTTTCTTGCAGTAAGTATACATCTCATTCTCATTCTTGTTCTTATCAGCATTTCTCTTCTTATTCTTTTTCTTCTTGTCTTTATGATTTCTCTTTTTACTCATTAAAGCAAGCTTCTCATTCTCTTCTTCAAGACACTCTTCATCAATTAGTTTGACAATTAAGTTGTTGAGAAATAAGACTACATTATGGGTTCTGAAGCATTTCATCATTACTCATTGAGGATAGAAGAATTCTAGATTCAATAAAAAAGTAATAATCTTCAGAATTTTGTTGATGATGAGGCTGAAGGCTGCAATTTCTCATAAGAGTGTCTTATACTTTAGAGCATAAGCATCAACAGAGAAGTATTGATCAAGTTGACAGACATATAGATTGTTGAATAGAATATATTTGAGATTAAATTTATAAGATAGATAAAGATGTACAAGATAATCTTACATCTCTTTTACTGTTTTCATGTTGTCTATGATGACAGTGATCTTCAAGCTAACAATAAGAACAATGATGACTGTAGTCTTGTTGTTCTGTGTGATTTAGTCAGCTCAAGTAATGTTGATCAAGGTCATCAATGTAATTGTCATTATTTTAGATATAAATTCTTCAGCCATTACTGACTGACTCAAAACATCTAGCTTTAATGAGGTTTCAACATCACTCTTTACTATTAAATCTCATAATTCAGCACTCATCAGACTGTATTTAATCAATGTTCTTCATGATAAATAGTCTGTCAATTTCTTAAGTTTCATAACTTTTAAAAATGTGAGGTCATATGACATTGTAGTCATTTTGTATGGTGAAAACATCTAAATTGACAACAAAGTTGTTTTCAATGTAAAGATTCAACTTTGAAATGATTGTAAGAGTTGTTTTTGACTGTTTTATTCATGAATTTATAACAGTTTGATGTGAATAACTTCTCATTATATATTGAATTCACTTTACTTCTTAAGACTCTTTCTAGCATTCATGAAATAACAGCAACAATGAGGTGTTTTTCTTTCACTGTTTTGAATAGAAACAAATGACTTAATGAATAAATGAATATCAATATGCATTCAGGCTCATAATCTGTCAAACATAGGAGGAGTAGCTAGTGAAATGAATGTGTAATCATAAGTGTCTAGCTACTCTATGGAAATGTGGCCCTATAAGAAGGCCTCCAATCGGCGAAAGGAAAAACTTTTATCCGTAGCAAACTGTTTGCCCTAGCAAACTCCGCATGTTCCCGAAACCTCCGTAGGGCTCCGAAACCACTAAGGTAATGAAACGAGGCTGAAAGTTTGACATTGAGGACGTGGATCAGCTTACCTCGCTTGCCTCTTCCGTATTCACCGGGAATGCTGTTATACCCTGCTTAATGGACGTGGTAAGTATCAACTGGCCCACAACCAAGGGACTGATACCCATGCACCAGACGCACCGTCAGCCTCCATCGCTATCCCTCCCCTCACTTCCTACTGCTAAGAAATGCCACCAGACGCCATCCTGTACGCGTGTTCCTGGATATTCGACCATTGCTTGCGGATGCTGCTTCCGTGGCACTAATTTGTGATCTTCTCCTGAGCAGGAACACTGGCAAGATGGGCAGGGTAATTGGCGAGAAAGTAAAGGAACTGGGCCACGATATTCCTATATTAGGATGAAGACCTGTCACCGCATCCTTATTTATTCCTCTGCGCCTTACATTGCCTTGTTGGTTCAGCTCAGCTCGTCCGTGCATTTGGTGTCCCAGCTAAAGAGGTAGGCATCCCGATCTCTCCATCAAGTTACCTCCGAAAATGGGTAGATTCGATTTTCCTGAGACGGATTGGCGCGTTCCGCGTCAAGAGACGGACGCTTACGGACATCGGGCCCCAGTTGAGAGACTCCTTCGGATGAGTTCGGTCGAATGGGATTGAGGATGTTATGGAGATCAAGGAAGGATTGCTGGTTTGTTCGACCACTCTCATCAACAGTGCTTGATGGTCTTGAGGACGCCATCGCAGATGGCGTGAGGACGAGCGCTTCGGAGCTTATTGGGCCCACTCTTGCGTTCATGGGATGAGTGACGGCTGTCAAGGCGTCATTACAACAAAGCAGAGTGGATTATCGAGTTAAATGAGATAGAGAGATGGGGGATTGCTTGCGGGGTGTGTAAACAACGTCGGAAAGTAGAATTTGATGGAGACACAATATAAACGTGGTCATTGCGTCTTTGGACCCTCTGATTCCCTCTCTTCTCTGCAGGTTCAATTTGAATTGCCCCTTTTCTGGCCTTATCGACGTCATTGATGGAATCAATTTGGAGCTGGCAATGAGCGTGAGGGTATGCAGATACAATTGGGACGGGAAGCGGCGGGGGACAGTCTCCCCTGTAACGAGTTCCTTGCATCCATATATGCTGATAAGGCTATCACGCATGTCGGCCAACCGGATTTCGGGCCGTAAAGGTAAAAGAACGTGGAGTTGTTGACGAGAATGTGGAGCGCAGAGGAAAGCTCCCAAAATGGCACAGTAGACCCTAAACGTTCTCGTTGCCTTCTTTCTATGCCGAGTACGTCTTGTCCAATCCGCCTAGCGCCTGAAACGCATGACATGGAGAATGCAGCCCTACCTTTGTCAGGGCCCAGCCTCGCCTGGCGAGAGTTCCAGAACATCCAAATCACCCAGGTAGTTGAGACCACTTATGGCTCAATGGAGGCTGATACAGAGGTATGTGCTCTATTATTTCGACCAAGAGACTTTAGTAACTTACAGGTCATACTGTCTCATAGACATCTGAGGTGCTTCCGCTTGAACCCAGAGAACTACATCCCAGCCAGAACAAAGGGCCGTGGATCCTTGTCTGCTTATCCTCAGATCAGATTCTGTCAGAGGACTTCGACCTCGGTGGACACTTTTCGGACTTGGGTATCACGGTTGATATGGTACCAAACGTCAGTGAATGCAAGAACCAAAGGTCTTATGAGCTTGTTGTTGCTGCATCATGTCTTCCAGCTCTCTTGAAAGATCATTGGTTTCGATTGAACTCTCCCTACAACCCGACCAAGCCAGCTGAGGGCGACGTACGTATCCACGGAACCCCGGAGGCAAAAAGAAGAGCTCAAACCGGCTTTCTCCACAACGCCGTCAAAGCGATCCGCCGGGGGTGGGGCCCTGGACCTGAGGTCTGCTATCGTGATGCGGCCAGATTGAGTGGTCTCAAGGTAGCGCTCGAGCGAGCGATCCTGGTTTGGGACATTCTCGTAAGACATCCCCATATTGACCCTCCAACATACCTGCTAATGATATTTAGAAGTCCGATTCTCAGGTCCTTGAGCGTTTCACACAGAACCTCTTATTCCTTTGTCTCAATTTCCTGGAAAACTTCGATTCCCCTCCTGCCCTTGATCTCCTTCGGCGAGACCAAAATGGTTGGCTCCAACCATTTCGGGACAGTCAGACAGATCTATCCAAGCCATTGGTTGCCGCAGACGCTCCGGTCCAGATGCTAGAACGCGCGGAGCTTCAGACAATCTCATTGTTCCGGAGCCTTCTCGAATTTTCCGGCGGTAGGGTGATGTGTCGACAATACAACTTTGACCTCGATTATACCACAAGCCAAAATGCATCCTTCTGCGCTCAGCTTTTCGGTGTTACCTGTTCAAGCCAGTTTGGACATTTCGATCCGAAGGAAATGCACAACACTCTGTTGAAGTCCAAACTTTTCGCCGGCGCCTCAAACACCGGCGTTCCAAATACACTCGAGTGGAGTCAACGCATGATGGCTTCGTTCCCTATAGGTTATCCAGACAATCACTTGGTACAGTGCCCTTATGGCCGAGACTGGCAAAAGCTAACAACGACTTAGAATCTCCCGTCGCAGCTACTGAGCGGGTTTGGTGCACGACAAACGGATCTAATCAATATTTACTTGTAATTCACTGCCCTGCGATATTGGAAAGACAGTGCTAACGGAAAGCAGCGAGCAAACCTATCGTCAATGTCCGTCTCTTCGGAAACCAGAGAACAATATACTATTGCTTCTCGCTTGGAGCTCTACTTACCATGACCAAACTCTCGAAGTGCTGAGTGATTGGATAAGGTCGGAAGAGAGCTTGCATCTATCTCACAGACTGCATGAGAGTGTTTGGTCTCGAGAGACACCTGAGGGCCTGGCGTTGAGCCTAGCTGCTTTATTGTGCCGCGAACGACTTCTTCCTTACAATAAGGCTGACACTGCTCATCCTATCCGGGGCAGCTACTTGGCAGACTTCGACGCAATCTTGAACGGTCAAGCTCTCAGCAACAGACGAACCGTCTTCGAACAGACTGTCTCTTCACTGCTACGTGTGTTGAATACCCTCGAGGACGGGAGCGAGAACATAATTCAACTTCTTGATGCTGTGCTCGACAAAGAAGCGTCAGTACTGGGGCCGTTAGATGGGTGTTCGGATCAGTATTGGGCAAAGAGGATTCAGGATCGACTCAATCACAGCAGAGCTTTCGACGAAGCCAGAGACGAACTCTTGAAATCGGTGTAGGCAATGCTAAAGAAGGATATGGATACTGATGCCGAATGGATGGTGGTATCGAGATTGCCTCTTAGGCTGGTCAGCCCACTATGAACGACTCAGAATTTCATTGCATAAGTAGACAGTATCTTTTGTTGACATTGGCAAGTAGCAACTTCTTAATCAATCTGCGGACATTTCCTCGATTTCACTGTCTGGAAACCCTCTTACTGTAGCAGTTTAGGCCTCGTCTCGCCACATGACCGCGTTAGGCTGGCTTAGATACTCAGAACGTTACTCTTGCGTCTCAATCGTGCTCTGGTGACCAACGACCAATCATACCGCAGCAGCATCCCAACATGGAACTCCAGCAGAGAAAGACATGGGCGCCTTCGCGTCTCCGCGCATTCTACTTCCTTCTTCTTAAGACGTCGTCCATTATATGGCTTCTTTCACGTCTGTCTGCCCAGCCTCATGAGATGCAACAAGAGGATGATGGGAAAGAGACTACGCCCTCCCACAGTATCCTCGTTCTGTTGTCCTGGCTCCTCCATCCACAGACGAGAGACCATCCGTGATAGTACGACCCGCTCTCGAAGCCATCAAGAGGCACCGAGAGGGTCGTCGGACTGCCGTAGGGAGCTGGTCTTGTGTCCATGTTGGCGCCAAGCACCTGCCAGAGCTCGAGAGGGTGTTGTCCAAGGACGAATATTCGTCAAACAAGCTGCGTTAAGATACACTGCTTGAGCCAATTTCTCCAACTAACACGCCCTTAGATGTGGATATTTCCCGCAGCGGGAACCGTCATCGGATTTCGCCAAAGAGAGGATCTCGCAACGCATGGGCCCTGTGATGTGTACGAGAACTCAGTGGTGCATCTGTTTGTGTTCTGTCAGGGTCTTGTTGTGCTTCGGTGAGACGTCTGTTGCGTGTAATCCAGAAATTGTTCGCTGGACCTTGAGGTGTAGGACGATGGTTCTGTTGTGCATGATGATCTGAACTTCGCCGGGGGTAAAGCTTCTCAAGTAAAATCTCAGTAGACGAAGCGGAAGTGGAACATGTCACGCAATCTGTCATCGTGCTGGGACCCGGTCTTTGCGCTGGCCGGCGGTGGCTCTCGGTCGGTGAGAATGGGTTGAGACGCTTCTTGCTTTGCTGGTCGGTACTCTTTCTACCCATACCTCGGAGCCATGGATCTTGCAAGCACTGAGAAGCAGACGGTCGTTGCAGTGGATCTTCAACAAGCATTCTCTTCAGTGAAAGAAAAATAGGCTGTCCTTTGGGTTCCAGGGAGCTCCGGATATGACGATACCATCCTAATTGATCTTTCATTTGATCTTTGGAGAGACATCCAAGAAGTTGGTAGGCAACAACACCGAGCGCCCAGATATCTACCCGATTAGAGTAAGTTTTGCGTCGTTTATCCCTCCCTTTATAGACTTCGGGGGCAACATAGTCCGGTGTTCCACAAAAGCTCTCGGGAAGTCTCTGTAGACTAGACAAGCCGAAGTCCGCTAACTTTATGAGAGGCTCTCCGGTCGCTACCAGGATGTTCTCAGGCTTTATATCCCGATGCATTATGCCTGAATCGTGTAGGTACTGAAGCGCTTGTAGCGATTGGTTGAGAATCGATCTGACACACATAGGAAGTAGATGACGGTCTGGCTGAGCTTCGCGATACTGCTGCAGGTTGCCCATTGGTAGATACTCCATGACAACAAAGACGTTGTTTGCCCAAATGATAGTCTCCTCGTACTGGACAATATGAGGCTTTACACACGTTAGTCAATGGTATTCGATGCGTTGCAATAGCTCACTCACATGTGAGACCCTGCTGAAGATCACCACCTCCAGGGGCATTACAGTACGACCGTCATTCTTAGCACAGGGAATCTCCTTAGCAGCATACACATGTCCACGTTTTCGATGTAGAACAGTGTGAATTTCACCGTAGGATCCGTTCGCCACTGTCGCCAGAATCGAATAATCCGTGCCGACATTTCTCAGTCGGGGTGTCGGCCCAGGTGTTGGCAAGTGCAAGTTTGGGCTGCGGCCCATCCCAGCCACATACATCTGGTAATTGTGCGCATAAATCTCTTCGTGCCCAGTATAATCCTGCAGCTGAATAAGGAAACCTAGACGTCTCTCTTGACCACAGTAGACAGTTGTGTCCGACAGGAGTGGAGTTGATTCTCGCTTCAGTCTAGCACTCCCAACCAAGGTACCATAGGTCGAGCTGTCTGTGAGCATGAGCATCCCGTTTTCCAGATTGAAATGAATGCGAAAGTGCACCCTGCTAATGCCGTATTTGTGAAGATCGCCCTGACTGTCCGGTTGTACCAGCAACAGATGACTGTCAGAATCCCGTCCAAATACAAAGCCATTGGCATCATCTTTGCGTAAGACGAAATGCGGGTGTAGTGGTCGGGGAAGATATGAACATCAAAAGAGACCTACCAGCGCTATCATTAATATAATATATCTAGAGCGGGGTAAGGAGGCGCAGGTTGTAGTGAAACATGTATGGAACCAACAGGTTAAAGAGGTGATGTGTGATTGGCTTTGAAAGCGCCAGAGAGCTACCCGCTAAGTTAGAGCTTGCTGCCAACTACCGTAAACCAAAAATAACTCAGCCATTGCCGCCAAGGGTTGCACACTGGCCCTCCCAACTACACCTACGGCGATATGACCCTATTATCCACCACGCATTTTGAGACCACATTTCCATATCTACAATGTCTTTTGAGGATGTCATGCCGCTTGACGTTCATCGACTTGACTACGAGCTTGAAAATGTGACAGACCGCGGAAGCGCCGAACCATCAGACCAAGAGCTCGAAGCGTTACCCGACCTTGAGACAGTCCGCTCAAAGGTGGGGAGAGTTGTGTGGATCTATCCGCGACCGCCCATTTCACTCCACTCGGTCGAAGATGTACCACCAGCATCACCCAAGTCAAAGTTTCCTAGGTTCACACAAAGCACAGCGCCGTCGCTCCGAATTCCGTTACAGGAACGAAATCAGTCTTGGAAGCGCGCAGAGAAAGGGAAACCTAGTGCTAGAGGAGGGCATAAGGAAGGGATGGTAAGAGCTAGGGAGACAGTCTGGGAGGGCAGACTACGCAAGGGCTACGGTGTCTGGAACCCACTGGAACATCGAGGTCGTGTATCTCGAAACCCAGCAAGCCGCCAGGAGTGAGAAGAGGTCGAAATAATGCGCCAACACGCTCTTCAGAACCACAGAAAATCAAATGTGCCGGCCACGGTTTCAGGCGAACTACAACAGCTCTAAAAAAAGGCATTGATGTGGACCTGCACGCCAACAGTCGGCGAGACAACGTGAATCACAAGAGGGTGACATCACCGACCATACATCCAACAAAGTCACTACGAAAGGACAGGCCACTGGGTGTGGTGAAGAGTAAAAGATCAGTCCAAAAGGCATGAGTAATGGGTTGAAGCTAGAGATTTGCGGTGCAGTAGTGTCTCAGGTTATCGTGCATGCTCCTGTCATCTCAAAAGTGTGTAGCTAGAGAATATTATCCTAAGACCTTAGATCGAAGACATTCTGATGCATGTAAATCGTAACCATATGTACATAGAACTGTATTGAGATCAAGCTTCACAGCTGACCACTAACGCCGCTGCCTTTTGGGAGTACTGTCTTCATTTTCCTCCCTTGGGTCCAACCTTCTCTTCACCATTCGTACTGCATATTCATCAGGTCGCAACCAGGTAACTGGAGATGATGGTGAGCTCTTGTCTAAGGATCAATATATATATATATATGTATATATATATCTTGTTCAGCACCCTTGTTACAAGCTTATGAATCCTCCAGAAGTTGCTGAAAGCCATGTTCCGCTAACTCTTTCTATGACCAACTGAATAGTGACTGATGAGGAGGTCATATCTGTACTAACAGTCTCAAAGGAAGGAGTGATCCTTCAGTATATTAGCAGTGTGGGATTCATGTTACTCATGTGGTGTGAGGGTGTTTTGTCTGACCCATAAGTGGCACATGATATCAGAACTTGTTGGCCGCATGAGTACCTAGGTATGACATACAATGATATAGTATGGGCTTTCAGAAGTTTATGACATTCATTAAAGGAGCTCAGGCTATGTAGAATAGTACTAGTGCCCTTTAGGCTTAGCGCCTCTGGGCATAATGAAATCTATCTAGGGTAAAAGACTTCGCTGATCCATGCAACTGCATAAAAGACTCAGATGATAGTCAGCTCATAAAAAAGACTCAGATAATCTCAATGTCAATGTTAACTCTTTTGTCTTTAGTAAACACATTGCTGTCATTAAAATTCTGATGTATTTCAATCTCACTGTCATCATCATCATCATTCATTTCTACACAATTTCATCTTGCTGTCATCAACATCACAATTTTCATTTGTCAGAGCTGTATTTTCTGATTGATAGATTCTGTGCAGAATTATAGACAGTGATGATGTGAAAAATAATATGAGCAACAGTGAAATAAGCAACAATGACAATTTTAATAACAGCAATGATGTAAATGACAGTGAATATAAGCAACAGTGATGAGAATGACAGCATAAAGCCTGAAAGATTGTTTATTTAAGTCTTTTTTATGAGCTGACTATCATCTAAGTCTTTTATGCAGTTGTATGAATCAGTGAAGTCTTTTACTCATCTATTTATCTATTTATGACATACAATGATTGATTAATTACACTTGTGCTGATCTTGAGTTGCGCAAAACTCACACTAGATATCATAGTGGCTTAGTGTCAAGCTTTAGCTACAATATCAATTCTATTGTGAGCATGAAGAAACTCATGCAGAGTAACAGCATTCATCATCTATCATGACAGAAGCTATTCAAGATGTATATTAAGCTGCATCATTCTCATTCTATACCTTTTTAATCTTTTCATCTTCTAGGCTTTCAGCAATCTTCACAAGCATGTGCACTTCATCATCTCAAAATTGTTCAACAGCTTCACAGCAAGAATGATCTTAATATATAACATCAATCAGTCTCATCTCAATGACACATTATAGACAATCTATAACATCTAAAACATCATAAACACTGAAGATAATCAATGAGGCTGACTTCTGACACAACAGAACTTTGATGACAGAGTATGTTATTAATTAAATGATGATTACATATCACAAAAGTAACATGTTAAGTATTTACCTGATTCATTGCAAGGTCAGAATTGATGATGCAGAAATTACATGTAACTTTTACAAAATACAATGAAAGAATTATACATCTTGTACTGAGTATGAGACTGATCAATATCTTTAGGAACTTCAGAAGCTTTGAAGAAGAAGATAGAAATTTATACAACTTGTATTGATGTAGATATTGTGAAAACTTAAATAGATACACTGTCATGATATTATTATGCACTCATACTAAATCATAGTTAAACTTCTTACACAACAATTGATAAGCAAAGTACTATATAGACAGTCTTTACATATAAATCTTTTAAGTTTCTTAATTGTTAATCTTCATCAATACAAGATCTTAACATTAGAACTTCATCAAATAGCTGTTATAATGTAGTGTTTTACATTGTTACATATCTTACTTATCAGTCTCTTATAGATAAGAAACTTGTAAATTTACAATTTTAACAACTTTATCTTTTTAAAGAATGACAATTCATTACATTATAATATGTAGATTAAAAGTCAGCAAAATGAAACAGAGTCATTCTCTGACTGTATTAAGATTTAAATAATCTCTGAAAAATAAAAATCTGTAGAGATTTAGACTGCTATTTAAACTGTAAAGAAGAAGAATTAATATTTAAATAAACAGATCTGTTTAACTGAAATTAGATAGATCAATGATGAGAAAAGATGATGATTTATGAAAATTAATTGCAGACTGTAAGCATTTAATATGCATAATGAGATTGATGAACTTCTGAGAGATAAAGATTCTTAAGTTTTATTTAAAAAAAAATTACATATCAAATCTTTTTATGCTCTCATCAGCTCTTTGAGTTCAACAAAGTGATATGCATTTAAAGTTGTGTATATACTCTTAATAAAATAGATACAACAGCTAAAGAATTTGTCTATATATAATGAGAAATTTATTTGTAAATATACTGAATTTATACACAATACTGTGACAGCATTCTGCTTAATCTTTAAAAACTTTCTTAATAACTGCAATAAAATTCTTTTTGTCATGCAGTTCTTAGCAGAAAAATCTTGAGATGCATAATTTTATCACATTAATGAGAGCAAACTTCTAAATAATAAGTTATAAATATTCTTTTCAGAGTTTCTACTCAATCTTGTTGAGAACTCAGTGAATTGTAAGTTTAATACAGTATAGAAATACTTGAAAGTCATATAGAAATCTATTTAATCAGTTTAAACTTTTACAACATATATTAATATATTGAAAGATCAGCTTCTAAGCTATATAAAGAAATAAAAAACAAGTTATTTCTTTATAAAACTTTGACTGAAGATTTAAGCAACTTTAATTAACTATTAAGATCTTTTAAAAATAAAAAAAAGCTTAATAGCTCTGATTATTAAATTAAAGATTAATTAACAATTTATAGATAATTATATAATTCAGAATTATATCATTAAGAAAATTTATAAATATCATTTACATTCTTTCATTTAGACAGCAAAGCTGCAGCAGAACAATCATCTTAATTTTGAGACTACAAAATTAAGTTATTATGACAATGTAGATAAATCTTGTTTTAAAATTAATGTTAAAAAGAATGACTATTATAACTGTAAAAGATCAGATCATTTTGTAAAGAACTGCAGAAGTCTCTTAAAAAATCTTAATTACATTAAGATTAATGTAGTTAAGACAAAAAAAGACAGAGTCTTATTGACTGTACTTTAGCAACAAAAATTAAATTAGAAATCATAAAGAAATCTAGCATTGTAAAGAAAGATTAAGTTTAAATTAAATTTAATTAAATTTTTATCAATATACTGTTAAACACTGCAGCAAAGATCAATGTGATGTTTTAATAATATGTTGTTATTTATTAACTGACATAAGTTAATACAGAACTTCTGAGATTAAAGCTTTTGAAAAGACAACATATTTATTGTTATAATACATATTTGATGAAGCATAAACTCATTAACAGTTAAAAATAAGAGCAAACTGAAGAGCAATTATTTTATATTTTAAATAAAAATGAATTTAAACTCATTTTTGATCTTTTAGATCTGAAACAGCAACATATTTATATTAATTGTGATTTATACACATAACATTATAAAATAAAACAGATATCTCTGACTATTGATGAGTCTGAAATGTTTATTAATAATATTTAAAATCAATTTACTGTTTATGCATTGTTAATAATGTCTAAATTAGACTCATCAATAACTGCTGTACATGTTGTTAACAAAATGTCAACACTATTTCAGCAATATAATAAATATGTAAATGTGTTCTCTGAAGAGAATGTCAATAAGTTATTATTTCATTAAGATTATGATTATGTTATAAAGATAAAGAGACATAAATCATTTTATGATTTACTTTATAATTTGTTAAAAACAGAGCTATGAGTACTTAAAGAATATTTAGATAACACTTTAACAAAAAGATAAATACAACATTTCATTAACTCTGCAAAAGTATCAGTTCTATTTGTTTTAAAAAATGAAAAGAACTTATATTTATATGTTGATTACAGAGATCTTAACAAAATTATTATTAAAAATTGTTATTCTCTATTACTGATTAATGAGATACTTAATTGTTTAAGTGAAGTCAAGATGTTCATCAAACTAAATTTTAAGAATGCTTATCACTGCATTAGAATTAAGAAAGATAATGAGTAAAAGACTGCATTTTATATACATTACAGTCATTTTAAGTACATAATTATGTCATTCAGACTGATTAATATCTCAGTAACTTTTTAAGTCTATATTAATCAGACATTGACTGAGTTAATTAATGTCTTTTATATAATATATTTAAATAATATTTTAATCTATTTCAGTTTTCTAGAAGAACATCAGAGTCATGTAAAACAGATTTTAAAGTGACTTCAACAGTTTAAACTGTATGCAAATTTAAAGAAGTGTACTTTTCATATTATATAAATAAAATTTCTTAAGTTTATTATCTTCATTACTGATGTTTTGATGAATCAACAACAGATCAAAATCATAAAGAAATAATTGATATTTAAAAGTTACTGTGAGATATAAATATTTCTAAAGTTTACAAACTTTTATTGTTACTTTATACAGAAATATTCTAAGATTATTGCTTCTTTAATTGATCTGTTAAAAGACAGCAAGAATGACAAGAAGATAGATGCATTTAAGTAATTATCAACAGCAGTGTAAGTATTCTGCAAGCTTCACAATGTCTTTATACAGACATTTATTTTAACACACTTTAACTCAAAGCTAAGAGCTCAGATTGAATCTGATGTCTTAATAGTTAAATTAATGAGTATTTACTTACAGCTTTAGATATAATGACACTTTGTTATCTTCTGATTAAGAAAGTTAAATTTAATTAAAACACACTATAAAATTTATAATTAAGAATTGTTGACAATTGTAAAGACATTTAAACATTGACAATACTATCTTAAGAATAGTCATTATCTCATTGAGATACTTACAAATCACAATAATCTATAAGGATTTATGAATGTGAAATCATTAAATAAAAGATAAACACACTGAGTTATGAGATTAGCTGCTTATGATTTTATAATTATACATTAATCAGAAAAGATAAATCTTATTAATGTGCTGTTGAGATGTTCTGACTACAAAGTCAAGAAGAATATAAACAGATTGCTGTTAACATTGCAATGAAAGCTAATTACATTATTTTAAAAATTAAAATTAAGCATTATTGTTCTAGTTAATCAGATCAATGCTTGAAGCTTAGATTTGTAAATTATGTTAATCATTTTATTAAAAGAATATTGATTAAGCACTTAGGCTGAAGATCATAACTGTTAAGAATAAGTTAATAAAAAATTTAGAAAGTCTTCATTTAGAAATGAATTAAAGAATAATGATTATATATTTAATTTATCTATATACAATGTAGCAGAAGAGCTGCTTAACTTTGTTGCTGAAATTATTGATTGTAAATAGTTCATTTCATATATATTGATTTAGAAAGTGACTGACAACAAAATAATATATAATGAAAGATAATCATTCTTTCTTGAACTTATTCATCTCTTGTAGAACACTAATGCTTTAACAGTAAAGATGTAATAAGACTTAAAATTACAGAATAATTGCAGCTATTAAGACATCAATGACAGTCTGTGAATGTTTAATTTTATTGAATTACTTTGTTACAAAAGTAAGATATACATATTATTTAATAAAGTCATTAAGAATGAATTTATAAAGCTGCATCATGATAATGTTTTAGCAAAACATTATGAAGTAAACAGAATAATTGATTTACTGTTTAGAAAGTATTATTGAGTTAATATGATGAATAATATTCAAAAATATGTTACTTTATGTACTGTATGTCTAAGAGTTCAAGTATTAAGACACTGTCTATATGATAAATTACAGTTGTTGTCACTATCTACTCAATTATAAAAGAAGATAACAATGAATATAATCACTGACTTGCTGTCTAGCAGATAAGAGACTGATGTTTATGACTTTATACTGATAATTGTAAATTATTTTACAAAGATGACTTAATATATTTCTGTTACTAAAAAACTCACTGTGATTAAGTTAGCTAATATATATATTGAATAGATCATATGTCATTATGAAGAACTTAAAAGTATTGTTTTAGACTGAGAATCAATTTTTATCAGTACATATTGATTTGAATTTTATTATTAACTTTAAATGAAGTAAAGATTAAGCACTGTCTTTTATTCATAAACTGATAATTAAATCAAAAGATAGAATTAAATTCTAAAACATTATTTACATTATTATTGTTGTGAAGAACAAGATGACTGAGTGTTCTTTTTGTTAATGATAGAGTTTGTATATGCAAACAGAAAATATATAACAATTAATTAAATACTGTTTAAGACATTAATGAGTTATCATTTAAGAATTGCTCAACACATTGAGAATAACATTTATGAAGAAGAGATGTCAGCAGCAAAAGACTGAATGCAGTAAATGAAGAAAATCTATATTACAATAATAAAGTAATAGCAAGTTGCTGTAAAAGTATAAGTCAAGTACTTTGACAAAAATCATGTTCAAAAAAGCTACAACATCAACAATTTAATGTTATTGTTCATTAAGAACTTAAAGTAACACAGATTAAATAAGAAACTGTTGTATAAATTCATTAAATCTTTTTAAATTATCAATCTTGCTGACAAACAAGCATATCAACTGACTCTATCTGCTCACTACAGAATTCATAATGTATTTTATGTCTCATATTTAGAATTTCATAAATACTGTCTAAACAATAATTCTTTGTCAGAACTGTTCTTCTTGAATTTCATAAATGATGAGAAAGAATACAAAATCAAAGATATTTTAAGCAAAAAATGAAGAAGAGAACAGTTACAATACAAAGTTAAGTAAATAGAATATTTAATAGAATATAATGAGTGACTTTAAGTAAAGAATATGAAGAATGTAGAAGTATTGTGACAAGAATATGATGTAAGAACAGAGAAAAAGTGAAATCATAAATGAAGTTTAAGAAATTAAAGACTTCTATTAAAAATATTCTACATAGTATTATCTAGAAGAAGCAAAGTCAAAATACAATTAAAACATTAATAAAATGTTATTAAATCACTCTGTTATCTCTGCATCTACATCACTATCAGAAGCAAAAGACAAAAACAGTAACTATCTATTGATATTATAATCACTGTTAAAGTGACTGAGTCACAGCATTAAGTTATGAGAGCTTTTTAAGATGTTGTTACTTAATTAAAAAGAGAGAAGTCTGTACTTAAAGTAAAGTAAACAACATGATGATGACAGTAAAGCACAAGAAAATCAAGAAAATAAATTATAAAGCAAAAGATATTTAATATGAATGTCTACATCACAGTGATCACTCACTGCTTTTAAATCATAAATAATAACAGATTGCAGATCTCTGCAGACTTGCAATGACTGTTGTAATGTCTTATAATATAAGTAATGTAGACAGTGACATGCTTAATAAACAACATCTGTATACAATTGAGATGATGCTGAAGTCAAGATTGATAGACATTATTGATTATCATAATGACAACATAATTGACAAGCACATGCAAGCTGTTAACTCAGCAGTTAAAGAATATGAAGATCTATTATCATTAATGCATTACAAAATAACAAGAAACTTTCTGTTAAACTGAGTTGCATAGCTTTCAAAGTGCTTTGCAATAGTTGTAATTTTAATTTTTAATAATGTTGTATTGACTGATGTTGTTGCTGATATGCTTTGAACAGCAAAGACAACAGAGAGAATTTAACTTGTTATTGATGTAATGATTATGATGTGACATTGAGATGATGTCAGTATGAGTAAATAAGAGAATAGAGAAATTGCTAAAAATATAATGTTGTGAAGTGATGACATTCTTAAGAGCTGAGATAAAAACAGAATTGAGATATAATGTGTGTAATGATGTTACTGTAGAAGAAGAATGTGATGTGTAATGCAGAACAGAAAGATATTTATTAATTATAATTTTAAATTTAATATTCTTCTAAGTAATGAATTTCTTGCAGATCAATTATGCTCTGAGAATGATGTTTTATGATGTTAATGATGCAGTAACAGTCATTAAGTAAGCATTCTTAATTAAATTTGTCAACAATGACTCATCTGTAGCTTGAGAAAGTGAAGATGAGATGTGAAAAGACAACATTTTGTTATTAAAAAGATTGAATAAATATAATTATATCTACATACAATGACAAAATCTCTGCTGCTGTTTCTTCTGCACAACAATACTATTCAGAATGTGTATCTCATCATTATTATGCAGACATTTTGTCAGTAAGTTCATCTTAAGATGTTTATATTTTTTATGTTTAATATTCTTCTTCATCATATTCTGTTTCTGCATTTCATTTCAGTAAAGTAAGTATGTTAATGATGTTATTTATAATATTCATTACATTCTTAACTGACTTAGCTCTTACAGACTTAATCTTCAAGATTGATTTTGATAAGTTTATTAATTTATTAATGTTTAAGATAGTATTGATGAACAATGTTTAATAATAAATACAACAAAAATCTAAAGATTTCTTATTACATTTCTTTATACTTGTATGAGTGCATTTCTTAGACTGCAACATTATTAAAATGCATTGATGTCTTAAATGCTATATGTACAGAAATCACTGACAATCTCATTAAATTCTTAATAAAAGATACAGCAGAAAGAACATCTTTCTTATTTTTCTTAATGATTATAATGTTGCTGTTGTTACATTGTTGCTATTATGTTGTTTACAAGATGTTATGAGAGAGAAGCATCATTTAAAGATATGAAGTTGCTACAATTTTGATTTATTAAGATGTTGAAGATGAAATAAATGCAAGTTATGTATAAGAAAGAGTTTCTTATATATTATGATCAAACAAAGAAATCACTGATCTAATTGATTTAAGAACAAAGAAAAGTTAATTTTGCTTATATTTTATGTGTTATTTATTGTTAAACAAAGCTGAATCATCATTTATTTAAATGTGACAAACTTAAAGTATTGCACAAGATCATCAGTCTAGTTAAGATAGACAACAAGTGAAATACATAAGAATGTTAAACAAATCATTATTTACATCTTGCTGATCTAATTTTATGCAATTACAACATATCTATAATGTTAATGATATATCAATGTGCTGAAGAATCAGCACATAGAAGAAAAGATAATTGTCATGATATTATTATGTATTTATACTGAATTATAGCTGAATTTCTCATGCAATAATTGATAAGCAAAGTACTATATAAACAGTCTTTACATATAAATCTTTTAAGTTTCTTAATTGTTAATCTTCATCAATACAAGACCTTAACATCAGAACTTTATCAAATAACTATCATAATGTACTGTCTCACATTGTTACATACCTTACTCATCAGTCTCTTATAGATAAGAGACTCATAAGTTTACATATACAATCTTTAAATAACTGTCATCTTCACATTCTCATCATCAAGATCAAGTTCTCAGTACTTTAGTAGACATCTCTCTGACTCTGTTACTTGTTAAGATAGCTTCTGAAAATCCTCTTAAAGAACTTTATATGCTTGCACAGTTTTGACATGTAATGTAATCATTGCACAGTGAGTTTTCTGATGATGAGTGAGCTTTTAATGAAGATAATCATTCTTCTGAGTAAGCTCTTCAATTTGTTGACTTTAAGTTGATGACAGACAATTTTAGTTGAGTTATAGCTGACTTGAGAGCTTCTTAATGTTTGAGGTCATATTCTCTTGTAATGCAATATGATGATTGAGTACAGTGACTTCTGCAGGTCTACTCAATTGTGAGTGGTGTACATTTAGATTATGTAAGTTCATAACAGAGGCTTTTATTGAACTCAACAATAGTTATTAGATGTGACTTTGAATATCAATTGCCTCATGGTGCCAATAGAATATAAGAAGAAATACTTGGGCTGAGAGGTTCAAGAGCCATATATGGCTTGTGAAGTGAGAAAAAAGAGCCTGAGGTGCCTTAAAATGGATGTGCATCACAGATAACAGGTGATCATCCATTTGCCTCATTGGTATTTCTTAACAAGAAACTTTCAGCCATGGTGAACCTTAACAGGTGTCTCACACAGATACAGACAAGCAGTGTCAAATGTGGCAGAGCTGAGTATAAGAGTGAGAGTAGTGTAGAACCTGTTAGAGGTACAGGCTTATAGTGTTGTGCTTAAGTCTAATAACTTGTGATGATATTGACCTTAGGTTACTGTGTCTCTATCTAAAGACAGGTATGAAAACCTTTTCAGAAGGTTGACACTAATGTACTTGCCACCTAGTTGAGCCAAGTGAGTCACCTCAAAATCTCATAGAACATTTAGAAATTCATAACTTCAGAACATCTATATAAAATTCAGAGAGTGTAGTTTAATTTGACATTATATGAATATATTTACTTATAGCTCTATTATAATTCAATAAAAACACATAATCTTAAGTTCTTCACTTATAAAAGCTGTAATGTCAGAGTCATGAGTTTGTAAAAAGCTGACATCTAGCTATGGTGAGAATACTTCTCTATATATACATAAGTCTCATGGTCAGACAAGCAGCAGGTCAAGTAATAGCATCATATAAGGCATTTATCTGAATGCCTGAATAAGTAGAAGCAATAGGCTCATGAAGAAGACAGTAAGCACAAAGTAAGATGAAGATGATTGAGGCTCTTAAAGCAAATAGCCTCATGACATATTGAAAGAATGTAAATATTTATGCTATATTATACTGTCTAGTGAAATCTCTAAACTATGTTGTCTATGAGTATGTCTTGATCAAGAAAGTTACAGAAGAAGTAAAAAGAACATTAACTGCAGTTAATGTAAATAAAGTCTTTACTTAATCTCTGATGTTAATTCTACTTCACTTCATAGAAACAGCTAAAACATCATTTCTTAACACTTTTACTCAATGAGACTGCATCTATTGACTCTCACTGATGACAAATATTAAATAACTAAACACATCATTAAGAATTCAATAAATCATTTAAGAGTTTAACTAATCATTAACAGTAAGTCTTATAAATTTAATGAATCACTTAAAGATTCATTTAAACAGAGACTTAATAAACTTATTAATAATTATTTCTTAACTAAACACAAAGTCTATCTGAATCTGATTGTACTTATGCAGATCATAGATGTTGTAATAGAAGGCATTGATGTACTTTAATTATTTATGTATATATGCATTCTTGATTAAGATTAAAACAGCTTGATTATCTTTTTTGAACTAAATAAATAAAGATGCTTAATGAACTTTGTTCTTTTGAATATTTATGCAGTGTAAATTAACTTTAAGATATTTGCTTATATTTATATCTTTTAACATCTGTTTAAGTCAGATCTCAGTCTTTATACACATTAACATAATTATGTATTTGATCTCAGTAATTAAGATAACAACAAACTTCTGTTTTTAATTTATTTACAACATTAATTTATCTTTAAACATATAAATACATTTTAGAATTGATTTTTAATTCTGTTTATTCAAAGCATAGTTAAAGTCAGAGTATTTAAGCATTACTTAACTCTCATTAAAGCTGTACATAATGCTGAGATTAATGATTAATCTTATGTACTGCAGTAGTTTCTTAAGTGTGTATTCATGATATTTTACAGAATTGCTGAGATATTGACTTAATTAATTTAATATGAAGACAATATCTAATTAAATATGAATTACTGTATACATTAAACTTTTAATTATCTATTGATACTGTCTTTAATCTATTCTTTAATCAGTTAAGTTGATGAGACAAAAAACATTATATTTATTAAATGAAATGCTGATGACTCTATGCTTATCAAGTTGCATATAAAGATTCTTTAATATCTTATTTATGTAATGAATCTGATTCAGGCACAGAGTTCTCATTTTATAATTATATATAATTTAAATGTCAAGAATTTTCTGTGTCTTTCTTAAGTTCTTAACTTTAAACATGTTCACAAGAGCTTGCTTAAATTAAAGAATGTATAATAGATTTGTTGAAGTCACAACAATATTATTTATATAAAGAAGCAGCATGATTCTTTTAATGCTGTAAAGAAAAAGACAGAGATCAGTTTTGCTTTGATGAAAACTTAATTTAAGTAGTTTAATAATACATTGTTCATATCAGTTCTATGCAGCTTACTTAAGATTATAAAGGCTGCACAGTATGTACAGAACATAATTAGATGCAATATTGACTTTAGAAGAAGATGTTATATAAATTGTTTTTTTTAGAAAAAATTTTGTAAAGATGTTATTGACATTTACTTGATGACACTTTAGATTCTTGAGTGCAACAATAGTCAGAAAGACTTGTAGAGTGTTAAATTTAACAATAAGAATAAAGATGTTTTTATAGTCAACACTGTATATTTATAAGAAGTCTTTTATCACAAATTTTATCTTGAGCTTATTCAAGAATCTATTAATGTTCAGTTTAAATTTAAAGATTTATTTACTGATTACAATGTTGATTCTTTTTAATAACACAGTCTCTTTTTATATTTCATTTACTGTCAAGACTGTTAGCTTTGCATAAATAACATTCTTTTACATTTCTTCTCAGATTGAGTCTCTCACTGCTTCAGCATAAATGACAGATATTGAAATGTCAAATTTAATTATAAAATCTTCTTTATCTATAAAGAATGCTGCAAGTTTCAGTATAATTCTTAATATCTTAATTGAAAACTTATCTACATTTTAATCATTGTCATTGTTGTTTCTTTTTCATTTTAAGATCTCAACACACAGAAAGGTTCTGACTTCTTTAAGTATCATTATTTTAATTTAATTAATGTTAATCTTCTTATTTAACAACTCATCTAGATTGACTGCAGTCAACTTAATCTCATATTATTTATTTTAAAACTTATTGATCTTAATTATAATTAAGTCAGACTGTATCTTACTGTTCTAAGTCATAAGTGTCTGATCTGAAGCTATGATCTTCACAATGATTAACTTCTTTCATAAATATTTAATGAATCTTCTATTTAAAAAAACATTTAATGTCTACTGTTACAGTCTAAAATTAACAGTGTCTTTCTTCTCACTTTTAGCAAACTTTACAGTGTAATTCTTAATGATGCACTTAAGATCTGAAGCTTAAAGCTAATACTGCTTTGTGATTTTCTCAATATAGTTTATAAAGACTTTCATTCATTCTTAATTTATAAATTTGTTGTGTCTGTCTTCAGATAGTAACTTGAGATCAATGTAGCTGTAGTATTTGCATTCTTATATATAAATGTAATTAATGAATGACTTCACATTAGTGAAAGCTTTCTTAAGAATTATTTACTTATCATTAATTAAGAAATTAGTTACTGTTTAATTACAAAGATAAACATCTATCTGTGCTGTCTATACTTAAAACTTTATTGATAGTTGTGTCTCTTTAATTATAATGTGCACTGAGTTCTCAGTAATTCAGATGACTCTTTTAGCAACATCATTTTAAATTAACATGTAGAACACTGTATATTGCAGTGTAATGTTAAGAGACTTGCATCAGTTGTTTAAAGTGAACTTTAACTTTATTTTATTGTCACTTTATACAGCAAGAATCTTTACATCAATCTGAAATTCAATCTTTAACTGTCATTCTTATAGTGTCTATAAGATCTCATTATGTCACTTTAACAGTATTGTTTACATCTTTCAGAAATGATTATTTACTATCTTTAGAAAGTACTGATATTCATTAAATGACAAGAATAATGAATTACATATGTTAATGAAGATAAAAACAAAAATATTAATCTTTCTTTTACTTACAGTATAATTTTACTTGTTAATGAACTTAATTAGAGCACAAATCTCATGTATGTTCTTGTTGTTCTCAATAATGAAAATTGACTTTTTAAGAATTGTCATCTTGTAAAGATTATGCAACTTTGCAGAATTAAGATGAATAAATCATTAATGTCAAAGTCTGTAAGTCTTGATCTTTTCATTCAATGATGCAGTGTCAATATCTAAGAAGTTAATTATAAAATCATACTCATGAATCTAAACATACAGACTTATATCTGAAGCAGTAACAGAAAAGACAGTCTCTGAATATAATATATGCACTGTAAATATCAAAGTAAATTCATTAAGACTCTTTGTAATGTACTTAACTATATAGACTTCATCTTACTTTAATACTTTTATTATAGTCTTACTGTGCTTATCATACATCTAAAGACAGTGTTAATTAAAGCTTTTATGCAGTTTCATTTTGCACATTTACTTTCTTGACAGAAGATTGATCTCAAGTTTAAATACATAAAGTGTTGAACTTAATCTTACAGAATTTCTCAACTTAACTTGCATAATGATTATTTCACAATAATAAGAGTATAAATGTCTTCTTTTAACTCTAATTTGCTGATGTCTCATTTATATAAGAAAATCACTGAAGAGTTAAAGTTAATCAGTTATGTATAAGAAGAATTTAGAGTCTGTAATTCATTTAGATTTAAACATCTTATTGACAGTCTTCTTAAACAGAACAGCAATTTCATCATTAATTTTCTTTTTCTTTTTAAATTTAGAGAAGAAATCATCATTATTACTGTCATTAATTTTTACATTAAAGACTCTGTATCTCTTTTCTTTTTCTTTATAAACTGACTTTCAATACAACTTAACTGCAGTCAATCTGTACAGCTTAATTATAATTAATCTGCTTATCTTCTTTTAAATATTTTGCTTAACATCAGAAAGAAATTCACAATCTTTAATGAAGTAAAAGTTATTGCAAAGAAAGTACTTAATAAAGTAATGAGAAAAATGATTACTGTTTAAGCTAAATAATCTGTAATAATGTCACTTAATATCAGCTATGCAGTAATTTAATAAACTGCAGTTTTAATTCATTAAATATTAATCTTTCTTCTGTTTATCTGTTCACAAAACAATGACAATCTCATCAATCTTAAACTGTATCTTTTTTTTCTAAAGCTTTTATAAATCTTTCTTAACATCTAAATTGTTCTGAGTATCAATGACATTGCAGATCACAATATACTTAATTAATAGCACTTAAAACAATGTCTAAAACTGTTGTTCTGATTTAAACAACTCAGTTATGTCAAACTAAGTTGCAGTGATCTTTCTGTCAAGTTTATTTAAATAAATTTATACTTCTTTAATAAACACATTCTTTAACATTCTATATTCAACAAACTTCATTAAATATTGTCTCTCAGTCATCTACAACTTCTTTTTGTATTTAAACTTTAGCATATCTCAAACATTCTTTGTATTGATTTTGTTCATCAGATATTCTTAATTATCTATATTTATGTAGATAATAAATCAATATAAAATCTTTACATTAATTTTCTAATTTCTAAAGTCAAGACTGCTGAGAAAAAATGAGTCTAAAAATTCATTAATCAGTATATTGACTGTTAAGACTTCAACAACATTTTATAGATTTTCTTTTATTAATTATTTTTTCATAAGAATAAATCATTGATTGCAGTTCTTGCAAGTAAGAATTGAAACAAATTGTTGCTTTATAAAGAAGTTGTTGAAGTTCATGATGATAATAGTTGATACATAATATAAGAAGTGAATAAAATAAAATAACAATGTATGCATTGAAGATAATATAAATAAAATAAATAGAAAGCTTTTATGTCTCTTATTTTATAAGATAATAATGTTTATTTATCTCAATGATTTGTACTAAGTTACTGAAGAACAGTGCTCTCTAAACAATTATAAATATTAATTTTTGCTAAGACTGATTCTCTGTAAATCTTTTAAGTTAAACATACTCAGCTGTTACAGAATACTGATTCTGTTAAAGTCAGATTTATTATGAATCTCAATAATCAGTGATACTGCTAGAGCTGAATTGACTGTAAATCTTAAAAGTTGACATACTTAACTACTATTACATTAAAAATATGTACTTTCTCTGAGAAGCTTCTTGCTAATTTGAGTTCATAATTTATTAAAAGAATGTAAATACTCATGCTATACTATATCATTTAGTGAAATCTCTAAACTGTGTTGTCTATAAGCATATCTTGATCAAGAGAGTTACAGAAGAAGTAAAAAGAACATTAACTGCAGTTAATGTAAATAAAGTCTTTACTCAGTTTTTGATGCTAATTCTATTCTGCTTTATAGAAGCAGCTAGAACATCACTTCTTAACATGATATGTAATTTATGAAATTTATAATTATATCATACTTCTTGTTAGATATATAACCCATGATAGCTATGCTATTAGTGTGGTGCCACCTTTTAACAGGTTATGAGCCCGGGTTAGTGCGTGATAACTTGCGTAAAGTGGCGCCTAGGCCACCTCTGCCGGTGGTTCAAGTCCATGGTGAGGGAGTAAGTCCAAAAGGTCGCGAGTTTGAACCGCCATCTGCGCGCACCCTTTACACCTGCGGGTCGGTTGCGGGCCGATCGCGGGTTAGGGGGAGTGTTAGATATATAACCCACGATAGCTATGCTATTAGTGTGGTGCCACCTTTTAACAGGTTAT
>JAABUY010000697.1_pt1 | contig 55082 bp, 62 predicted proteins | sample 5560271 | NCBI WGS metagenome assembly JAABUY01 (sample SAMN10711886, study PRJNA513374) | rock metagenome | isolation source: Antarctica rocks | place: Antarctica: Victoria Land, University Valley | reverse complement strand
TCAATGCAATCGTTACTTAGCATACTACTAGCTACCGGTTAACCCAACGTGCCTGGAACCCTCTTATATCACAAGCTCTAACCCCTAGCCCCTATACCAGAGGAATCTCCGGTCGGGACGTAACAAATTAGCATTTTTAAGTAATGCTTACATGTCTTACAGTTAGTCATTTTGAAATGATTACTTAATTTAATCTTAAGATTTAGAATTTTATTCTTATCTGATCTGCATATAAGAATATTGTCAACATAAACAGCAATGATTAAAGTTTTCTTTCTAAACACATTATTGTTTATCTGAATCTGTGTATATCTGAGATCAACAAGAAAGTGATGTATCATTTTATATTACAGATAAGATGACTGTTTTAATTCATATAAAGCTTTTTTTAATTTATATATCTTGTCTCTTTCTTTTTCATATTCAGTGAGTTAAATCACATAGACTTCTTCTTTTAAATCATTATATAAGAAAGTCATTTTGACATTTATTTGTTTTAATTCATAGTTGTAAAACACAGCTATGATAAAGATAACTTTATAAGTCATTGATTTGACAACTGTTGCAAAGATCTCTTTGTAGTTAATTTTAAATTGTTGTTCAAATTCTTTGACTACTCATTAAATCTTATGCTGTAAAATTGAGTCATCAGATTCTTTTTTGTAACAGTAGATTCATTTGCTCTTTAAAGCTTATCAATTAGATAACAATGTCTTTAAAGTTTATGTAAAGTTAGTTATTAACAAGTTATATTCATTATTCATTGCTTTCTTTCAGTCTTTCAACTTGTGACTTGTAATTATCTATTTAAATGTCTAAGATTCATTCTCAGAGTCTTCTTTCTTTTTTATGACATCAATGATTGCATTAAACATAGTTAGATAGATTATGATTGCTTTAAGCTTTAGCTTTATAGAAGATTATCTTTCTCTCTCAGAGCATCAAGACTCAGCTAATACTGACTTGTCAATTATAAAGAAAATATTTATAATATTTTCTTTTTCTTTTTTCATTTCTTTTAACTGATTTGACAATATCAGTATGAAAGAATATGATGATACATACTTTAAAGATGATGACAATGATGAAAGTTAAGAAGAAGACAAGATAAATAACTGTATATCTTTTTGTTTTGCATTAATAATATAAAGTTGAATGACTCTAGAAATTGAGACTGCAACTTTGATATCATAGATTAATGAATCTTTATTAAACTGCACATTTCTTGCTTTAATTATTTAATCTATCTTTCTCTTTTCAGAAAGTTATACTCTATATTGATTTCTTTCTTTATATTTAACAAAAATCTTCTTATTGCTTCAGAATTCAAATTTAGTCTCTGTCATTCAGATCTTCTTTGATATATATACATATGCTGTGCATTCAAAACACTGAAGATGTCTAAAATTGATGAGATCTGCTGATTTATTCTTATTAAAGAATTTAAACAGTAGCTAAATTGAGATCTTGTTGTTCTCAAGAGCTGACATTGAGAATTAATTAAGAAGATAGCATACTGTTTTAACAGTCTTTAATCATAGAGTTTCAGAGACTTCACTATTTAGAATCATAATTTTAACTTTTGCTGTCAAAAATTCATTACTTCTTTCTGCCACCTTGTTCTGCTTCAATTCATAAGAAACTGTTGTTTCATAAATAATTCTAAGACTTCATAATTATTTAATGATGAGCTCATTTTTAAATTTCTTTTCATTATCAAGTTGTACTCATACAATTCATAAATTCATCTAAATAAAAAGCATATTAAGAAACTGTTCAATTTTGTCTTTTGTCTGATCTTTTATTTTCATATTATAAATGTATTGTCAGCAAGTAAGATCATCTATGAAGACTATATATTACAAGAACTTGTTATATACTTTCAGCATAACAAAGCTGACAATATTGATGTAAATTAGTTCAGTCATCTTTATGACTTAATTTTGTAATTTTCTTAAGATCTTCTTCTTTTAATTTGCTCTCATACAGACATCACACAAATATAATAATGTTTTTGTAAGTTCTTATAAGTTAAGTCTCACTATTTTAAGATTTTTTAACACATTATCAAGACTTAAATTCTCTATATAATTAAGATATCAGTATCAAGTAATTCTTAAAATCTTGTTATCTTTAATGACTGACATAATCTTATTCTTGTTCACAGATTTTCTCATTGTTAAAGTTTAAAGATAATATAGCTTGTCTTTACATACTATATAGTTAAGTATATCTTCTACTTTATTCTTTAAACATAATAATTTGTTCTTAATTTCAACTGATATTTCTTTCTTTTTGATCATTTCAATTAAGAAGAGATTGAGCCTCATATTAGACATAAAATAAATATTTATTAAAATAATATTTTAAAACTTTTCATTACTGTTTTTTAACTGTAAGTTGATCATTTCTATTTCTTAAGCATGCATCACTTCAGACACTTCTCTTATAGAAAGTCTGTTGTTGAACATTTTGATTAAGCTAAATGCAGAGAGATCACAGCACATATATTGTGTTGTGTTAAAGTCAGCTATTTATGACATCTTATTAATCACAAAACTATAGTTCTTTATTACAGTCAAGATTACTGAGTTCTCATTATATTGCTTATCTTTAAAATTTAAAAATTTCTTCTTCTCTTTCTCTTTCTCTTTCTTTTTTTTAGTCTCTTACTTCTTCTTTAGCTCTTTAGACATCTTTTCTGAGTGTAACTTTCAGTAATTGTTCTCAAAGTGAACTGCTTTCTTGCAGTAAATATACATCTTATTTTCATTTTTACTTTTATCAGCATTTCTCTTCTTATTCTTTCTCTTCTTATCTTTATAACTCTTCTTTTTACTCATTAAAACAAGCTTCTCATTCTTCTCTTTGAGATGCTCTTTGTCAATTAGTTTGACAATTAAGTTATTGAGAAATAAAATTACATTATAAGTCTTAAAGTGTTTTGTCATTACTCATTGAGAATAGAAGAATTCTAAATTTAATAGAAAAGTAATGATCTTTAGAGTTTCATCAATGATGAGATTGAAGATTATAATTTCTCATAAGAGTGTCTTATACTTTAGAGCATAAGCATCAACAGAGAAGTATTGATTAAGTTGATAGACATATAAGTTGTTGAATAGAATATATTTGAGATTAAATTCATAAAATAAATAAAGATGTACAAAATGATTTTATATCTTTTTTGCTGTTTTTATGTTATCTATAATGATAGTGATCTTCAAGCTAACAATAAAAACAACAATAACTATAATCTTGTTGTTCTGTATAATTCAGTCAGCTTAAGTGACATTAATTAAGATCATTAATGTAGTTATTATTGTTTTAGATATGAATTCTTCAGTCATTACTGACTAACTCAAAACATCTGACTTTAATGAGATTTCAACATCATTTTCTACTATTAAATCTCATAATTCAGCACTCATCAGACTGTATTTGATCAACATTCTTCATGATGAATAGTTTGTTGATTTCTTAAGTTTCATAATTTTTGAAAACATGAGATCATATGACATCATAGTCATTTTGTATGATGAGAACATCTAAATTAATGACAAAGTTGTTTTTAACATAAAGATCTAACTTTAAAATGATTGTGAGAGTTGTTTTTGACTGTTTTATCTGTGAATTTATAACAATTTAATGTGAATAACTTCTCATTATATATCAAATTCACTTTATCCTTTAAGGCTCTTTCTAGCATTCATGAAATAACAATGATGACAAGGTGTTTTTTTTTCATCATTTTGAATAGAAACAAATGACTTAATGAATAAATGAATATCAATATATATTTGAGCTCATAATCTGTTAAACATAGAAGAAATAACTAATGAAATGAACATGTAATCATAAGTATCTAGCTACTCTATGAAAATGTGACCCTATAAGAAGGTCTTCAATTGATGAAAGGAAAAACTTTTATCTGTAGCAAACTGTTTGCCCTAGCAAACTCTGCATGTTCCTGAAACCTCCGTAGGGCTCTGAACCACTAAGGTAACGAAACGAGGCTGAAAGTTTGACAATGCTTTCCATAGTGGAAACGCGAAGATGCTGACTTTAAGAAGCCCCGCTTGTGGCGACTCGAGCTATAGAGGCCACGACTTCGTCCTCAATCTGTGGGAACAGTATTTTTCACAGCCACTGCGGCGCCATTGGATTCCTCGGGCTGGATTACCGTGTCGTCCGGGCTCAAACGAGCGTGTTCCAGAGTGCTTTGAACTGTCGGCACCACATAATGTATTGTCATGGAAAGCACTGAGTCGCAGTGGCAACGAACCCTGGAGAGCCTGGGGAAGGAAAGCAAATGTCTCGTAAGAGATAAGGTACTCCGTACTCAAGTAATGCAGACTTAGCCTCACTGTGGGATCATCAACTCCACCACCAAAAACGGTGGAATACCGAGACCAAGTCGGAACGGCTCATCATCAGCAATCCCATTGCTTCCAGACTCATAATCGAGGTATCAGCGCTCTCTTTGTATAGAGTAACATTATGTGAGACTCTCCTTGAGATTTGTCGCAGTCTTCCGATGACGCTAGCCCTGCTTACATAAGGCAACTCAAGTGGAACAGCCTTTCAAGGTACCCAACGAACCGACGACAACATCAATTGCCGCTCTGTACCTCAATCCCTCTCCTACTCCCACTCTCACATCCAGGAAGAAATGGTAGTGGGTCATCACTGATGTCTGCTCAATGCGACTCCTTCCTTCCCTCAACAGCAATGTTCTCGGGTCATCGTCGGTCACGCTCGTCGCGGCGCTATTCCTTTGCAACACCATCATAACACTGGGTTCGCCTCGAACTCATTCATTACTGGTGCATGCTGTTTCCTGGGGCTTGGTCTGGCTATGTTCCGTGTTCAATAAGTATGAGAAAGTTGGGAATAGTGGCAATCGTGGGAGGAAGCAATGCTGGGCTGCTGGAGGACTCCTGGTGTTGGCGCAGATCTGTGATCGAGCTGCTGGAGGCCGAAAAGAGACTTGGTGGATTCGAGTGAGAAAAATCAGTTGCGATCTATAGTACTGGACTCACTGGATTCTTCACCAGGCAATTACACCCTGCGCACTTGTAGCGGTACGGTGGTTCGGTCGCGACGATTGCAATTGTCAGTTGAGCATATTGACCTCGCCGTTAGACAAGGAAAGGCTCGCGACACGATCGTGCAAGGTCCTCCTTGCCATCATAACTGTCTGCTCAGTCACTGCCCTCTCGCCGCCGTACATGGGGTCCTCCACATTTGCACTATGCCTTTGCAACATCTTAATCAACTCTCTGGCCTATACCCTTCTCGAAGACGTGATCAACAGTTCGGACTCAGGGATTGTCGACACTGCCAACGGCCATGCCACACCTAGCGGCTTGAGCTCGCCACAACGGTTCCATAGCCCTACAGATTCGACGCATCTTGTGTCACGAAACCTCTCAGCATCGATTGCACTCGGCTGCGCCGTAGCTTCGTTCTTGCTTGAAAATCATGGAGTCGATGGTTTGACTTATCGCCATGAGCTTAGCTTGGTGGGAGAAAGCTGGAAACGAGATATGAGACAATTTGAATTCGGTAAAGGCTTCTCGATGTGTTTAGTAGGGGCTTTGGAAGGCTACCTGATCATTTCTGCGGTAAGTCGAAGACCGCGTATAGGATCCACAGAGTCTCTTATTCACTCCTATTGTTGTTACACATGTATAGCTACGTGCGAAGCCCTCACATATATGCATGTGCTCAAGCTAGCTCCTCTTTCCAGTCTTAGCCTTTAAAATTCTCACAAGCTCGAGGCTGCTGTTTCCTGTACCTTTTACTTATGTCTGCAGGCTAACGGCCAGACTACTTGCTACACTGTGTCATTCTGTCTTACACCCGAACAAGCATGCTGATTTGTACGTTGGTGAGTAGATTGGAAGACAAGGTGCCCTCACCCTGACATTCGTTGAGCTAGGCGCGGCCCTTTTCGTCCATCTTGCAGTTGCTTCCACAACGCTGCGGACATTCTTCACCCTCCTGTCTTTTGCTGCCATATTTTCGTTCTACCAGCCGATGTCTGCTTCATACAACAGCTCTGTTCTCAGAAAACGCATGAAGGCGAAGCAACTCATATCTGTGCTTGCATTGCTTTCTTTTGGAAGCTTGAGCATTATTCTCTGGTGCCAACCTAGGATTGCTTCGAAAAGCGGTCTTGGAAGGGCGCTGTCTCGTCAGCGGGAGACAAACATGGAGCCTTCCAAGGCTCTCCCAGCCACAGAGTTGTATCTGCATCCAATCGCTCGGCTCGTTGCCGATGCTGAGGCACAATTCACGGAACTACAGGCTCGACAGTCCAAGTCTTTGACGGAGGCTGTTGCGGAGTACAGGCGTCGGTATAACATACCTCCTCCACCTAACTTTGATATATGGTATGAATTCGCAAAGGCAAGGGGAGTACAACTCATTGACGAGTACGACACCATCTTCGACTCTCTGTTGCCTTTCTGGGCACTCGAGCCATCTGTAATCAGAGCCAGAACTAGGGAAGCTCTTGGCTTTGATAATGCCTTGATAGGTCTCTTGATCAGGGCTGGGGAAGCGGTGAAGATCGAGAATGGCGCAGAGTGGCAGCAACAGGCTACAGTAGGCATGATTGAGAACTTTGTGCAATATCTGCCAGACATGGATGTCGCGTTCAACATCCATGACGAGCCGCGTGTGATGGTACCTCATGACGATCTTGCACGTCTAGTGACCCGCGCGAAAGACGAAGCCTTACCCGCCGCATTGGGGAACCCATCGGCAAGGAACAAGTGGTCGGAGAGACCAAAAGACATGACCAACGGGCGACATATCGAAGAGGTCAAGACAACACGCTTCAATACTTTCGCGCATCAACCAACATGGACCAATTCCCGCCTCTCCTGCTCCCCTGACAGCCCAGCCCGAGCATTAAACGAGAACACTGTCGACAACATCACGTCATACGCTCTCGGCGACTTAGGCTTCGTCTACAACAAGACCGCCTTCTCCGACATCTGCATGTCACCTTCCCTCAAGGAAACATACGGCTTCTTCGACCGCCCCAACGCCTTCAGCATCGTGCACGACCTCTTCCCCATCTTCTCGCAAAGCAAACTGAGCTCCTTCCAAGACATCCTCTACCCCAGCCCCTGGTACTGGTACGGCAAAGTCAGCTACCACGAATCCTCCGACATGCCCTGGCCCTCCAAAAAAGACGCCCTCTACTGGCGCGGCTCCACCACCGGCGGCTTCTCCCGCGACGGCGGCTGGCGGCGCCAACACCGGCAACGCTGCGTGCAGAAGATGAACGGCCTCGACACCGCCAAAGTCCTCACCCGCCCCACCACCCCCGACGCCGGCTGGCAGCTGCAAGAGGTCCAAAAAACAGACTACAAAGCCCTCATCGACGTCGCCTTCTCCCACGTCGGCCAATGCGACCCGGGCGACTGCGACACCCAGCGCGAGTTCTTCACCGTCGTCGAGCCCGCCGCGCAGGACGCCGCGTGGGCCTCCAAGCTGCTCCTCGACGTCGACGGCAACGCTTTCAGCGGCCGCTTCTACGCCTATCTGAAGAGCTGGAGCTTGGTCTTCAAGCTGGCCATCTTTCGCGAGTGGCATGAGGAGTGGTTGCGGCCGTGGCTGCATTATGTCCCGCTTGGGTTTCAGGGGGATGAGTATGTGGAGGCGGTCAGGTTTTTCTTGCAGGAGGAGGAGGGGAAGGTCTTGGCGGAGCGGTTGGCGCTGGCGGGGAGGGAGTGGGCGGGGAAGGTGCTCAGGAAGGAGGATTTTGAGGTTTGGTTTTTTAGGGTTTTGTTGGAGTGAGTTGTGCCCCTTTGTCCCCCTTTGTTTTTCGTTTCTTTTGTGTTTTTGGTGCAAATTGGCTCGGTGGGCTGGGTGTTAAGGGACGGACGTGTGCTGACTTTATCGGTTGCAAGGTACGGTCGGCTCGTCGACGATGATAGGGCGATTATTGGCTATGCGGGACCTTAATCCTGTCCCTGTACATAGCGTTCCGTTGTGCGGGTCAGGGTTGCTACCGAGTCGGTGGAGTTCGGGTATTTGCACATGTGTGCCTGTCAGTACTGTTATGCGTCCACTATGTATACTCACAATCCATGCTTTGCTTGTTGCCTTTACCTCTCTCAATTTTCGACACTACCAATATGAGACCATTACCGTCGGCGGTTCGACAACGAACAATTCATTTCTAGCCCCTTTGTGACTACATCACGTTATCTAACACACACGTAAAAAGCATCCAGCGCCATCGTGAAAGGAAGTCGACAACAATCCCCAAACAAGAGTCGCTATCGTCAAAAGATCACAGTCGCTACGGCAAAGGTCGGGAAGAGAATCTACTACGGTTCCGACCAATCCACCTGTTCCGTCACGGGACTCATCCCTTCTTTCGTATAGCCGACCTTCAGCCGTAACCGCAGCTTCTTCGGTAGAGGCTAAAACAGACCACACACGCATCAGTAAACGTACGCCCCTCTCTTCCGCGCCGACATTGCACAAAAGGTATCGGTCAAACTCACCCCATTCACACCAGCAACCTTCATCTGCTGCGTCGCCTCCTCGCCGCCCTGCAGCTCGGCCTTACTGATAGCGTTCAGCTGCAGCTTCTGTGACTTGGGTACTGCGGCTTGGAGATTGACGCCCGTGATGCGGTCGAAGTTGCTCGTGTTCTGAAAGCGGGCTAGGATCTGAGCGACGCCCGCGCTGCGTTGCACGGTGAGGGTGAGGGTGAGGTCGTTTTGGCTGTAGGCTTGGTGGGCTGTGGCGGGTCCTGCTTGGGCGAAGGCTGGTTGTGATGTTGCGGATGAGAGGGTGCCGAGGAGGTCTGTGGATGCGGTGGGGGGTGATTGGGATGGTTGGGAAGGGAGGCTGGACGTAGGTGCGGGGTTGGAGTCGAAGAGGTCCATGATCGAGTTGACATTTGAAGCCTTGGGCGTTGGAGTTGGAGATTGGATGTTGTTGTTTGGATTCGCTGGAGGGACTGAGCTGCCACCACCTAGAATGTCCGCTAGGAGGTCGGCATTGTTTTGGTTACCGTTAAGTGTAGCGCTCAGGTCGGTTGCATCAGAGCCGCCCATCAAGTCGAGTAGCATGTCTTGCTCAGTTTGCTTGGTGGGTTTCTTCGGCTTCCCCATCACCTTCGATTGCCGCTTGTTGGTTGCTTCGCCGAGCACTCTTTGCTCCTCCCGGATTTCGGGCGGTGGCATTCTTTCCAAGACACCTCTCCTAATCTGATCGTACGCAAACAGATTACCGTACTCTACCGCTCGCTGTTGGATCTCGGTGCTGAGATCCGCAGTTCGACTTTGTAACAGTCTCCGTATCCTATCAATCTGCGCAGGGTCTGAAAACCGTGTCGAGAGTTTCATTGAGGAGGTTATAATGTATTCAGTGACTATTTGAGTGGCGTAGGCACTGCTGAGGATGGTCGCGAAGAGGTCAATAATATCACTTTCCTTGACTTCCCGGACAAGCTCCTCTTCTTCGTACTTCCCACCAAGTAGCAAAGCATCTCCGTATTCTCCGATAACCCAAGCCCCAGCCAATGTGAGTCCTTCCTGCGTGATGTCTTCCTTCAAACTTGCATAAAGTTTCTGTACAGAATATGTCTGTAGATCTGGCGTTGTGGCTATCAGACGTACAAATGATGATAGTATCTGCTCCTTGACGTAATTTCCCGCTAACTTCAATACTCTTAGCATCGTATCAATATGCCAGCGTTTGTTGGGCGCGAATCGATCTGCGGCAATGCCAATCTGACTTGTCATGACTGGCTTGAACTCATTGTCTGCTACTTCCAGGAAGGCGAGGAGCTCCCTGATTAGTACTCTGATGTTGCCATCGTTGATCAATGTGAAGCTCAGGTCGAGCGCTCTTCTTCTTATACTGATATCTGGATCCCTTAAGCAATCGAGGATCGTATTCCGATGCCGCTGTACTGCATTCGGCTCGACGGCAACCACCTTAATCAAGGTATTCAAAGCCACATAACGAATATTGTTGTCCTTGTTCGATAAGAACTTGCCAAGAATATTCACACCTAGAACCCGGAGGCCTGAATCTGCTTCGATGTCAAGGATAGTGAGCACCGCTTCGTAGAGGATCGAGTTGCCAACGTTCTTCGAGGAGTCGGTATTGGTTGCAACCTGGGCCAGTATATCGTTTATCTGCTCGCTTGTCCGTGCATCTCCTCTTCCCAACACTCTCAGTAATCTCAGGAGTTTTACCTGCAGGAAAGGATCGGTGATCCCAGTTACATCATGTTCTGGTGCATATCCCGAGCTGGTCAGGCCTTTCAATGTTCGTACCAAAGCACCGGTAAGTGGCCTGAACATTTCGACGATCCCATCTTCTCCTCCTTCCATCTCATCTGCCTCACACATACTTGTCACTAAAGTCAGCCCGCACAGTAGCACACCGTGGTTTCGATCTGACAGTAGCAGCTTCGCTTTCTCTTGGAAGTGTTCCCGAAGGTCCGGAACTTTCCGACATATCCTCATGGCGCAGAGTGCAGCTTTCCTTCGTATATATGAGTTCGCAGTGGATAGAAGATTTTCGATTTCTGGGAATAGATCTCGTGACATTTCAACGGAGGCGATGTTGCCGAGTGTGCAAAGGGCAAGACCGACAACATATTGGTTCGAGTGATTTAGGTCGCTGAGTGAGGGCGCAGTCAGTACGAAATATCCGAGCTTGAAGTAGAGTGACCCTCACTTCTTCAACGAGTTCGTCACTAGAGTCAAGACCTCCTGATTCTCGTCCAGTAACAACATTGTTCCCAGATACCCAAGTCGTTTGTCCGCAAACCGCGGCGAGGCGAGTAGCTTGAGGCATTCTATCTGGCCAAAATGTGTTCGTTCACCAAGAGTGAATAGGTATAGAAGTTTGGCGACATTATTCCTCCTGAAAGGTATGTCATGTTAGCTCCTAATGCTGCATTGGAAAAGCCTGAGGACACAAGGACCTACCTTATGTTCGAATCACCGCTCTCCTCTCGAAAACTTGCGCGTATCGCTGCGCTCTCCTTCTGCACGACTGCCCGCTCGTCGGCAATCGTCTTTGAGGCACGCACATTCCGAATGAACTGCTTCACTATCATCTGTGAGTAATCAACGGTCTTGGAGGGGATGAGAGAGCGTACAAGAGCTCATAGCGGTCACGAGGACCCCAGAAGGTAGAAAAGGCGGTGGAGAGCAATATAGTTATCCCAGTTGGACTCAACGCTTTGTTAAAATTGATAGTATACAGTATTTCGTGTGGCCTCGAATAAACCCCTACTTCTCAACTTTAGGTGTCAACATGCCGTGAATGTCTGTTTAGTGGCTGCTGCCAATAGTAAGCTAACCCTCTTTGGGGATAATGACCTGCATCAACGTTAACTTAACTTAAGGTAAGGTAGGCTGGTCGGGTAGGTTAGGCGTCATAAGCCTCAGCCAAATACGGTATAGCTTCATCTCATAACTAAACATCATCTGAACTGAGGATTGTATCAGAAAAACACCTCCTCTAGCTCAAAACAAATTTTCAGAATAACTTCACCAGAACTGCATCAAATAAGCTTAAAATCTAGTCAGTAACTCTTCTCATTGTGCTTTATAACTTGATATAGATCATGATGTTGAGACTCTCATAGTCAGCAGTGAGTGTGCAACTCTTCTCTTTATTAAAGCACATCACTCAATTAAAACATAAAGCAACTCAACTTCAGGCCTTTATGAACTCAAAGATCAAGAAAGACAAGTTTAAGAAGATTCTTCAATGAATTTACATTGAATTCTTTGTCAGATCTGTTCAAAACTTCATAGAAAGAGTTCTGAATCAATCTGAAACAGTTCAAATTGTAGCTGATCTGAAAGTTCTATAATGAATTATGAACACAGTACAACACAACATTACAGTCACAAAGAACATTCTAAAGATTTTCATCAGCAGAAACTCTGCATTGCAATTCTTTATCATCACAGAATATAGATACATACACATTTAAGCTTAAATGACAGTAAATGTATCATTATTCTTAACAGCAGCATTCTTTTCATCATTATTTGAAGAAAGAAGCATCATTACAGATCTTTTTATATCTAATGATCATAGAATTGTCATTAAATTCACTGACACTGTTTTCATTAATTACTGATGCACTCTCTCATCAGTCACACTATGCAATTGCATTAACAGTCACATTCACATCACTGTAGATCAAAACATCATTGCTATTAAGATTACAGCTGTTAAGCAACTGAAGTTAAATGATCTGACAGTATATGCATTCACAGTGATTGAAAAAGAATCACTATAGAGTAATATTAGATGAATTACATCTCTAGAAGTAGACAACAGAATAGTTATCATCATCTATGATGTCATTGTGCATAACATACTGATACAGAGCATCAAAATGAAAGATTAGTGAGTTATAGTGACATGCATACAGACAGAAAATCATAAGATTAAAGCTGAGAAAAACATCTCAATCAACTATGTAAGGTGACTGTGCAGCTCAAAATGAGCAGCAAAGTCTGTAATGATGAAATTTATAAATGCAGAACATGTCAATCTGATGCTTCAAACTGAGTTGATTTGAAACTCTGAGTACAAGAAGACAGAGTTATATAATTGAGCTTGCTGCATTCAGAAGTGCTTTAAGTGTCATAAGTATGATTACATAAGTGCTCAATGTGAAGATACTCAGAAATGCAGCATATATGCAGAGAGTCATAGATCTGAGAATTGCTTCTTTAAGAATCTAGAATTCAACATTAGAAAGTATGTAAGCTGTGAAGATTCACACAAGATGTGAGACAACAAGTGTTTTGAGTTTCAGAAAGAAATGATGTGCATATAGATGACATGCAACATTAAGCAGACTCAGTGATGAGTATTAACTTAAACATTAGTTATTAAACTTAAAAAAGTCACACTCTCAAAGATAGCTAACAGTGAAGTCAGCAAGATTGACATCAACAGTTACAGCAAAAGCATTAACAGTGACAACAGTGACAACAGTGACAGCAGTAACAATATCAGTAAGAATGTGACACTTACATTACATACAACAATAAGTAGCAGTCATGAAATCATCAGCAGACTCTGCTCAACAATATTTAAGATTCTTATAAAAATCTTATCAATCTTAACATCAGCTCTGAAGGCATTCATCAATGAAAATGAAAAGTGATTAGTATTATCTACAAAAACAGTGATTATAGATGCAAATTGAATCTCTTTAAGATCAGTGAATGAAAACAGATCTAAAAGAATCACAATCAGATTTCTAAAAATGTGAGAGACAGATGCTGCAGTAAAGACAGCAATGAATTACTGAAGTATTAAATTCTCTGAGTGTCAAATAAATCTAAAAAGTAGTTAAACAACAGAAATTGAGAATGTCTTTAAGCAGAACTCAGTGAGCTCACTGCTCATCAGTTAAGATGATTTCACAATAGATGTTATGAATATAGAGGCAACATTAACTTTAAAGATCACAATGATGACAGAGTAATGTTGATACACTTAAACTTTGTCATCTTACAGTACAACACAATGAAGTTAAAAGACAAGATCATAGCACTTCTGCTTCAGAATCTCATCATATAAGACTACAATGTGCTGATCATTTAGAAGTCATGACACAATAAACACAACAACAGTATTTATTATCTTTACAAGAACTGATTTTATCTGATCTATTCAGAATTCATAGAAGAAGAATCAATCTGAGTCTGCTTCTACATTAATTTATAACTGAACTGTGCAGACTGAACAGTTTAGACATACAGCAGAGATCTTATGACTCTGAAGATTTAATATACTGAACACAGTCAGTTTAAGTGTCTATGCATTCATAATGTGTACAGAGAAGCAGTCAGAAAAGACATTACAGTAACTTTGAAGTAACTAAATGATTTACTGAAGAATGATTACTGACAACACATTATAGTGAGAGACTTTAATCTGCATCATTCAACATGAGAAAGTCTGAGAATGAAGAAGAATTCACAGATAAAGCAGCTAATACAAATAATGAATGAATGACAGCTCTCTCTGTTCTTATTATAGAGCTTAGTCACATAAAGATTTCAGTAAGTGTACAGCATTATAGATCTGATGCTAGGCAGCTCAGACATTACTTAATGACTAATTAGCTGCAAAATACAACAATAACATCATAATTTTAATTACTATTCTATTATTACTCATCTTCTGCTGTCTGCAGCAAAGATCACATTATGATTTTATTGACAGTAAAATAGAACAGACATAAAGCTTTTACAACAGATTCTGACAGAACAGCTGTCAACATTACTTCATAACTACAATGAATTTAACATAAAGCAACACATAACTGTCATCACAGAGACAATTTAGACTGCAGTGAAAACAACAGTACTGATGTCAACTCTTAGTAAATGATTAAAGTTAGGATTTGGCTCAGAAGCAAAAGAGATGATGAGAAAAGTAAATAGAGCTTGTTATTGTTGATAAAGAGAGCAGAGCATGCACACTTAAGAGATGTACTGCTGAGTTTACAATGAAAAAGAAAAGAAGCTGACAAAATTAATGAGGATGAGTCACAGAAAACAGATAGAGACAGTTTTAAAGAACTTTTAGAAACTATAAAAATTGATGAAGTAAGTCAGAAATTGTGAAGCTGCAAGTCAGACTTTCATTCTGAAATAGATGAAAGAACTGAAACTCACAGAATTACAGAACAAGACAGAGCTACTTTGAACAATCTTCTTTTCAACTTCTTCAGAGGCAGATCTCAGCAACATTGCAGAATACAAGTACTTTAAGCTGATATTTATGTCTTCAATCATAGAGGCTGAACTAACAGAGATTATAATGTGAGCATCAGGCAATAAGACATTAAAACTAAATAACATATCAAACTGAGTTCTACACTGAATACTACTGCAACTATTTTCATTGCTGCTTTCACTGTATAACTTATGCCTGAACAACAGAAGACATCTAAGAGTCTTTAAACACTTTATTACAGTGATGCTGCAGAAGTTTAACAAAGAAGACTATCAGCAGTCTAAGATATACTGATCAGTGATATTTCTAAACATTATGAACAAGGCTCTGAAATTCATGATGACACACAGAATAAGCTACATGACAGAGATCTATTAACTGCTACTTAAAACACTGCTGAAAAGTTAAAAGATTGTGTTTACAGAGCAGATAATTCACACACTGCTGAAGTAGATTTACAGAGCATAAGAATTAAGCATGTCAGTTACATCACTATTAATGCTGAATGTATTAGAAGTCTTTAACAATGTCTTTCACAAAAGATTACTTTACAATCTTTAAAAATGCTGTCTATCACTGAAGATAGTAAACTGAATAGAAGACTTTCTAAGAAAAAGAACATTAACAATAAAGCTGTTAAAATATAAGTCAGAGAGCTTTGTCATTTATATAGACATACTTTAAAGCTTATTATTATTACTCATTCTATATCTATTCTACAATGCTAACATGCTGAACCTAGTCAATGATTCACAGCTTTGAGTTACAGCAGTAAGTTGAATTGATGATGTAAGCATTATGATGACAGAAAAGTCAGCAGAGAAGAACTGTGTCACTTTGCACACAGTGCACAGCTGCATAGAGCAATAAGCTTAAAGATATATCTTTATCTTTGTTTCAGTCAAGTATAAGCTCATTTACTTCACAAATCATCTCATAAGACATAACACAACAGTGAAGCTAATTCTAGACACACACATAGTATAGACATCATCAATATGCAGAGTGCTGAGAGTCATCTTGAACTTATATCTGAAATGAAATGCATATATACAACATATTTAGACTTAAGTCACAACAAGTCTCAAAGATCTAGTGATGTTGACAGACTTTACATGAAGCTTTAAGCTTAAGAATCTATAAAGACTCTATGTAACAGTGATGCTGCTGCAGATTCTGTACTGCTGCTCAGTCTAATATAGCTTAGACAGCAGACACAAAACAATTATACAACAAAAATGAATTCTTCAGAAACTGACAGTCATACAATAATGAGCAGAAGTCATCATAATGAAAGTCTTTCACATAACAGTGAGCTCAGCACTGAACATGAAACTCTTTCTTTTTCTGATGAAACAGCAGCTAAAGAAGACACTGAAAAAGTTTATGCTTTATATTGTCACTGTGTCAATCTACATTTTAATGAAGAAAATTAGACCTGACTTTACAAAAAAGCTTTACTAAAAGAGCTTACTGAAATGTCTGCAGCTTCATTATGAGATGCAGACACAACTCTCATCAGAAGTTAACTTGAAATTTAGGATGCTCTACATTGTATTATTATGATGAAATGACTTAACTATTCACATAAATGACAATGTAGATGAAGCTGTTCACAGACATGATATTAACAAACTTTGTTGAGATTAAAAGATGTTGAATATCTATATGAATGACAGTGACATTAAGAGCCAGATAAGTGCAGCAGCAATGATACTGAAAAGAGATCTGAGATGCATGATGTACATAAGCACAGATGAGACATTCACAGTGTATATAGTGAAGTTACAGAGTCTGATCATGATGATAAGCATAGTAAAAGTGATGAAAATAATGAAACTGAAGCTCTGAGCAGTGAACATATACACAGATAATTAAGCAGCAATTTAATCAGTCATTAAACTGAGTACACAGTCAGGTCAGTACTTACTGCAGTGATTAATGAAGAAAGTAGATAATCTGTGAAGTCAGAAGATTTAGATATGAATTTGATGAATACTGATGCACATAGAGATATCAGAAAATGAAGAGACAGACAGAATGATTAAGATAGTGACTTAGATTAGAGATTTACACACTGAGAAAGAACAGATCATAGAGATCTGACATTTAATTGTTATCTGTAAGACAAGACTTCATCAGTGAGTAGCAAAAGAATGAGTCAATGACTGAAAGAATGAAATAGTGAGACAGATCACATTTAACATGAAGCAACAGTCAGACAGAAGAGTGTTGAACAAGTATATAGAACTTTATTAACTCATAAGCTTTCTCATTACTCAGCTATGCACAGAGAAGATTGACATAACTTATTATCTTTATGTCATAGATTAAGCAGACTCTTCACAATGCTTATACAATCTGAGCATTCAGACTGTTCATTATGTGCTGATAAAATGTTCATGAACCTGAGATCTAAGAAAGAAACTACTGAGATGAGTTAACAACACAAAGAAGATTTTACAAGACTCAGCATTAATTAAAGCAGTCACTATATTTATGTTATGAAGCAATTTTCTGAGACAATTTCAGACTATGAAAGAGGCATCAGAAGATCTGGCATTCTCAGATGCAGCCTGAAATAGAAAATTCAACAATCACACACTTCAGACTGCAGAAAAGACAATTAATTATTTACAGCAACATTTCTTTTCTATTGATGACAGCTGAAGAGAGACATTAGCATTAGGTCACAAGAAAAGAAGACTAGTAAGCATCAGGATCAAGGGAAACATGGAGGGCTACAGGGGACAAAGTCAGAATTTGTATTAGTTAGCTAGATCATGGAATGACAGTGATGGCGACAGCAAGGTGGTAATGGGGGTGAGATCAGTATGCGCTAGCCGCTTGTAGTTATGCGGTGTATGGCAGCCTAGGCAGCCTCGGTCACCTATGAATCAATCAATCAATCAATCAATCAGTCTGAACTGAGGCTCATGAGGTATTATTATTGGGGCCATGCACACCTTACTGCGAGAGCAAACGGAGTGTTTGTAAAACAACATGTGTCATGAGACGTCTGTACAAGTACCTTGGATGTCACAGCACCACTACCTTCACCACCTTCTGCAAACATCATCAGATACCGGCTTATACCCTATTCCAACCTCGCGAGAAGCGTGGCAAGCAAGCTAAGCGTGGGATTTGAGCGACGAGACACCCATAGCTGCATGGAACGACTCTCGCATAACGATGGACACCATGATCGAGATACCTTCGCATCATCCTCATGACAGTACGGACCACATCCTGCGCCCTCGCGCGGTGAAGCCGATCAATGCGCAAGTGCTTCGCACTCAGAGTGAGGAGAGGGGTCTGAAGCCCAACGGCATCTCCAGTATAGCTCCAGGGATATCTAGGTAGCTCTTATGGCTCCCCAAGCGTACAGCAGACTTGCTTAAACCCCCTGTAGTGGACGTTCGACTCCAGTTCCTCCCGATGCGCCGCCCTCTGTTCAGTCCATCTCCTCGGCGCGCAAGCAAGTTCGCGAGAAGCAGAAACACCGGCTCTTTCCCACCATCGACTATGCTCCTCGTGTATCACACTTCCATCCGACTAGCGAGTATCGGGATTTCAGAGGTTTCTACACCCTGTTCTGGATCGGGTTGGCTATTATGGTCATCACGACCATGTTACGGAACATCAAGGATACGGGAAACCCGATGCGCGTTAGGGTTTGGAGCCTCCTTACAGCAAACACTTGGCAACTGGCTCTAAGTGACGGTGCCATGGTTGCCAGCACTGCAATCAGCTTGCCGCTGCAGCGTTTCTTCAGGCGTAGCAATGGTTTCCTGAGCTGGGGCAAGGGAGGTATGGCCATCCAGAGCACTTTACAGCTTGCTTGGCTTGTACTGTGGATTAAGTAAGTGGGACCATTGCTCCTAACATACGGCTGAGTCTAATCTCTCATAGTTGGCCGTTCATGCTTAACTGGACATGGACTGCACAAGTCTTCTTTACTTTACACACTCTTACCATTTTGATGAAAATGCACTCCTACGCCTTCTACAACGGTCATCTCAGCGAGACAGAGCGGCGCCTCTGGGCGTTAGATAACCCTGAGACGGCCTCCACAGCCGCCGCCGTAAAGTATCCCAGCTCCAGCACAAAGCTCAATGAGCTCGACCAAGAGAAGGACGATCAGAAGCATCGAGATGCCGACGAAGCGCTCACTCAGCTGCGAGAAGACCTAGCCCTAGAGCTCACATCTCCCCTCGGCCATGTCACATATCCGCAAAACCTAACAGTCGGGAACTATATCGATTACGTCCTATGCCCTACCTTATGCTACGAGCTCGAGTATCCACGGACGGCGAAGACCCAATGGATGGAGCTATTCTGGAAGATACTAGCCGTCTTCGGCTGCATCTTCCTGCTGATGATCACCAGCGAAGAGTTCATCGTGCCCGTCCTGCACGAGTCGGCTTTGCGGCTGGAAAGCGTCGAAAGCCTCTCCGAAACGGGCCTCATCCTCGCCGAGAGCATCAGCATGCTCCTCTTCCCCTTCATGGTCACCCTGCTCCTCGTCTTCCTCGTCATCTTCGAATACGTCCTCGGCGCCTTCGCCGAAATCACCTGCTTTGCCGACCGCCACTTCTACTCCGACTGGTGGAACTCCTGTGACTGGCACGTGTCTTTCCGTCTCCCTCTTTTCTTCCCCTAAACCCCCCAACTGCCGCTCCATCGCACGCACTAGGGATCCTATTTTCTAATTAAAAATCCGCTAGGCTCGAATTCTCCCGCGAATGGAACATCCCCGTCCACCATTTCCTGCGCCGCCACGTCTACGGCGCCTCGCGCCCGCGCTTCTCCCGACCCGTCGCCACCCTCATCACGTTCCTGATCAGCGCCGTCGGCCACGAGCTGGTCATGGGCTGCATTACCAAGAAGCTGAGGGGGTACGGCTTTCTCGCGCAGATGATGCAGTTGCCCATCGTCATGCTGCAGCGGACCAAGTACTTCCGCGGCAGGAAGGTGTTCAACAATATCTGTTTCTGGATCTCGATGATTCTTGGGCTGTCCATTGTGAGTGCTGCGCCGTGTCGTGTCAGATCGAACAGGTGGGGTGAGCTAACGTTTCGGTGGGCAGATGTGTGCGCTATATGTTCTGGTTTAGGCGTGCTTGTTCCGCATCAGTCGCTCGGCGCTCTTTGTCATTTATCGTGTTGGCTTGTCACATATACCCTGTACAGACTAGGACAGAGTTCTTCCTTTCCCTCGTCGTTCATAAGGCCACACTGTGGGCACAGGCGCGAAAGGAGAGCTGGAGTATAAGCCAACATTTCTACTTATTAATGCCTGAGCCATTCTAGTGTAGTCCTACAAACAAAACCACTCGGCCAAGGAGCCTCCAAGGTAAAGGGTGACCCAGTACGCCAATCTGATGCCAGCAACTCAGTAACCCACCATCTCTCTCTCTACCCTCTCCATCGCCCCCAAAAAACGCCTCTACGCTCTCACAAGCAAAACCCTCCCCCTAGCTGCTGCCACCACCATGCACGACGTCCAAGCGCCCCAACATAGCCTGCGTCTCCTTGACCAAATTCTTTCTCCTCTGCCTTGCGTCGGCCTCGTCCTCACCCAGCTCCACGGCATCCAGTTTCAAAATCACCTGCGCCAGGATCGTCTCGCTAAGCTTCTTGTACTCGACGTCCCTCGTCCTGGCATCATGCGGCGGGTTCGAGATGTACTGTATGCACTGCGGCACGAGTTTCGTATGGAAAGTGGAAGCAATCTCAGCCAGCTTCTCGATCGCCGTCTTCGGCTGCGCGGGCGTCGTCGGGCGCGACGTGCCAGCCGACGCCGGATCCGACGGCGGAGCCAGGTTCTCGGCATTACGCGGACTGGCGCTACCACTACCACTGCCACCGCCTCTCTTGCCTTTCTTCTTATTGCTACGGTGATTGCGTTTCTTCTTGCCGGGGGCGGAGATGGTGCCGTCGACCTCGACGGTCGGCCCGTTGAGGCTGTCGGCGCCGCTCTCGGAGTCGTCGTCGTCCATGCTGGTTTTGGTCGGGACGGCTTCGCTGATGACGCAGAGCAGCTCGCTCTGCTGTTTCAGCCCTTCGGCGTTGCAGGGTTTGGAGTCGTCTTTGAGGATGCGGCCCTTGTAGAGCAGTTTGATGCGTCGCTGGTCGTCGGTGTCGGTTTGTCGGGCGGCTTCTTCGCGCAGGTCGCCGACGGTCAGGTCGCCGTCGCCGATGCTGAAGGCGCGGAAGTGGAGCGGGTAGGTGACGCCTCGGTGCTTTAAGCAGATGATGTCGGGACCTAGGTTCGGGTCGTGCGGCCTGGTGACGTTGCTGTGGCGTGGGAAAGATGGTTTGTACGGATCGTAGGTTCTTCGGGGCGGTTCGACGATGTCGTCGGCTGTGAGGTAAGTGAAGTCATTATCCGAGACTCGTGGCGGGGGCCCTGATGGCGCGGGCGCAGGTGAATAGCGTGAGCTCCATCCACCGAAGCGGCTTCTCCAGCTGCTCATTGAGACGATGCCAAGGATAACGGTGAGGATTGCAGCAGTGAATACTTCCGGTGAAGTCAGGGAGAGCTTCTCAAAGTACTTGAGCGTATGGGATGCGGTGGAGTTGGCGGGGAGGTACGAGGTCGAGGGCAGGTGTGCCGCCACCTGTGCTATGTACAGCTGCAGACTTTCAGGCAGCAGCGAGTGAAGTGAGATATAGAGTGAAGAAACGGCCGCAGGTATGGCTGCCACTGTTAAGGACGCCACGGTGACCGACTTTTGGTGGCTGGTGTGGGTGTATGTGTAGGTGAATTTGTTGTTGGTGAGCGGTCAGCAAACTTGGTGGGAAGCAGAAAGTGTTTTGGTTCGAAGCGAAAGATTGCTGTGCAATTGGAAAGAGCCTCACTTGGTGATGCCGACGGACTTTACAATTACAAATATTCTATGAAGCACCACTGGACATCCAATACTTGCCATTTATTGGTAAAAGAGTCATACATTAAATAGCAGCATAAAAAGCTGTTCAGATTTCGAGCCTCGGACATACATACGCTCATGATGACTTACTGAAACGGACAATGCGAATGCCAACTGCTGAGACTGCTGGAAAATGAAGAGATGATGCTCGTCCTGTGCAGTGACCACCTCACAGAATGCCTTTTGCACCAGTCAAAACTCCGCCATCAGATCATGAAAGGCTTGCTCCCCTCCACCAAACCATCCCTGAGCTTCGTAATCGCCACCCAATCCGGCGTGAATCTCTTAATCTCCTCGAATGCAGGAATGACTCCAGTCTCGTTGACGTCGCTCCAGAGACAAACTACCTTCCCATTGAGGCCTCCCTCTCCGTCATGGTTCTCCCATTTAATATTGACATCCCAGGGCTTTTCCCACGTCCTACTCCATAGCCTCACCTCGCTGCTGCCACCATCCGGGACAGACTGAAACCGGCTCTCGTGGCCTGCTCCGTCGACGCTAAAGTCGGAGATTGGAGAATCGAAGGTAATCTTGCAAGCGCGTGTGTTCCGGCCGACGATGTGGAAACGAGCTTCGTTTTGACCTTCGATACGAGCAACATTGAAAGAAAGCCAATCTCTATAACCAACTTCCGGCGGAAGATCGGGATGGGTGTTTCCGATCACTCTCGGGGGAAGCCCGATCCAGCTGCATTTGCCGAGGGGACCTTCAGGATCCTTGGCGCAATTCAAGTCTTGGCCGGCAGCGCTGGGAACGTTTTTGATCGTATCTTTCAGATAGGGGTGTCTTATGCCGCTAAGAGTAACCTCGTTGATGCCGCTCTCAAGGTCGATGGTCTGGACGAAGCGAAATTTGAGTCGATTGTTGTTCGAGAATGGAAATGCGACCAAGTTGTAGATCAACGTGCCAATGAGGACCAGTAGTAAGAACGTTGGAACGTGGTAAGTAAAGCGATGGAGAAACGGGGCGAGAGGTAGAAGTATTAAGGTACTCAAAATTGCGATTGCAATGTAGACAAGAAGCACAGAGTTGCCGTCCGCTCCAGTCTGATGCGTGGCGGAAGTCAGAAGAAGACCGATTTGACCGACAAGGATGACAATAAACGGCGCAAGAAGAATAAATTGCAGCAACCAGATCCATGTGGGCATCGAAGCACTCCAGCGTTGCTCATCCCCAAAAGCGCTGCTCGGGTCTTGGCCATCTACGGCGTCGTCGTGGTCATCAGGTTCTCGACCCTGACCTGTCCCTGTATAATTGGCAAAGGTAGGATGGCGGCCACCACGCATTAAAGATGTCGACTCTGTTGGCTCTTCGTCATCAGCTTCCTCTTGATCTGCGCTCTCCTGCACGTGCTCTTCTCTTGACGGTGCTAGAAGTCGACTGCTGGAGATACTCCCCGATCTTGGGCTCACTGTAGACCGGTTATAATATCTCTCCGCAATTTCGGCGTATTCTGACTTTCGAGGCAGGGCGAAAAGCTCCGCAAACGAGATGAGCGTGGCCAGAAATATTCCACAGAAATAGAACACAATAAAGTAGACACCGGCGAGTTTTTTACTCTGTTCAAAAACGGTAGCAACTACCAATGCCATCCACCCTCCAATATACATCCATAAGAAGGAGTACGCTCGGTGCAAGGCGGTTGGCCTGACAAAGTCGATAGCTCGGAAGCCGAACCATGCAACGAAAAGCCATGCTGATAGCATCATACTCCAGACAGCGTATTGGCTGCTGTAGATTATGTAGGGATTGACCTTCGTGACCAGAAATGCTAGACCGACAACGGTGCCGGAGGCGACAATGACAATGACTGGATATCTGAAAAAGCCACGCCATCCATATAGTGCTACTGTGTCATCACCTTCGGGATGGTGATGATGCTTCGATCCTGAGAAAAGATACAGCTTGTCGAACATGTGCAATGCCACTAGGATGGCAATCAGAAGTATGGGGGTTACCACAAGTAGCAAGATAGACAGCACGAACAGAGTTCGGAGGCGGAAGACCGCAAAGCTACGACCAAAGAGATCAAACCAAACGGCCTCGGAGCCTTCTTCGCTGTTAACCTTTGCTCTACCAACCGTCTGGTAGTTGAAGGTGGAGCTAGTGTCCGCCGTCAGTCCTTGTACTGTTGCTAATGATGCAGAGAGCATATGCCAGAGTGAGTTGACACTAGTGTGTCTGGCGTCATCTTGTTCCGTGTGATATCGAGCCCTGGGTTCCATGAAAGCAACGTCCAAACCTCGAAGACCTAGGATTTCGTTAAATACGACGTAATCTGTCTGACTACGAATCAAACCGCGACTGAAGGCGTCTCCACTGAGAACTGTACCGAATGGGTATTGGCTGCGCTGGTAGAAACGGGTAATTTCCACGTCGGTGCTTCGAAAGAGGGTTGCTCGTCCGCCTGCGCCAGCTCCTTCGAGGTTGAGAAAGGTGTGCACGAAAGTTGACGCAGGATGCTGGGTGAACGCCCTCGCGCCATTCAGGAAATCTTCCTCGCCGTTATTAAGAAGCGCAACGATGCCTCTTTTGGGTTCATGACCGGAAGTTGTAAAGTATTTGATAAGCTGGAGGACAGTGACCACCCCTACTCCGTCGTCTGTAGCCCCATAACCGGTCGAGACGCTGTCATAGTGTGCGTTGAGGAGTACACCACCCAGACCGTCATATTTCCCATGCGAATCATTCCACCAATCTCCACTATTATCTTCTGAGCCGCGAATGTAGACAATAATGTTCGTGCCCTCAAAATAAACACTCATGCCAGGCTGGCTCGAACGCCCGGAACCATTTTTTTTCCCTTCAGAAGATAATGTAACGTTTGACATCATATCATTGAAGATCACGACTTGCGAATCCGCTACATCTCCACGGTGAAGCTCATTGTGCGGCTCGTTTGAATAAGTGACTCCGTTACTGTCAAGGATAGCTTGGATCCTTCCGAGTAGCCAGTTGCGAACGTAGTCATTTCTCCTACTATTGTACGGGTGAAAGCCATTACTGATTCCTTGCAAATCTCTCCAGGCCTCGCCAATATCAATGCCCTTCCCTGGGTCACTTGGGGCGGGCGGGACCACAATGTGGGTTACTATGAGGACGACGAAGAGAGCGACATAGACGACAGTCGTTATGATTGTGACTGGCAACGGCGTGAATTTGACCGGATTCCAGGCCTTCAACTTTGGTCCCATCTTGAGGTTTTGCTCTGCGATAATATTAGCAGAAATCACAACAAGGAGTATATAGGACTAACAGAACTAAGGACCTTGACTTTACAGGGATAAAAGTGTTAAGATCTGCTATCGAAGGAGTCACTGCTTGAAAGTTCAAAAGTCCTTCAAGACCGTACTATCAAAATCAGCCGTACAACGACTGCACCTGTTGTACTCACATCATGATGTTCATGATGGGGCCATGTTGGTGTACGTAGTCTTGGAGGGGCAGTCGGAGTTGTAGTTAATCCTCGTCCCGTTTTCGCTAAGACTTGCCGATCTCAGCAAACCTTCACCCACCGCGCCAGAATAAATAAACACCTGATAATTACTCAATTCCCATCACAACATGCCGACTGCTGTGTGTCATTTGTCCGCCTCCCCCGGTCATACTCCTCAAGATACTTTAGCAGCAGATGCGGCTCCCGGTTGAACCTTCGACACCGACCTGGAAAGCTTCTATTACGGTCTGCAGTTCCGCCAGCATGGAAATCCGTCGAGCAAGTTGCCAAGGATGTCAGAATTCGGACAGTATTCGTTTTCTTTGAGGATGGCTCCATGCTGATGCAGCCTCAGAGCCCTTGATTTCAGTGGCATAGCAGTACAACTTCAATTTGAATCAGGCTATCCATCGAGCTTCGTTTCGAATTGGCCACAATTCAAGGCACATCCTCATGGTATCATCTCGAGCTGTTCGGACACGTCTTTGAAAGTCTCCCAACGAGTTTTGACCATTGGCAGCAACGGGAATGACATCCACTGCGGCAACCAAAGTCATGTCAGGTTACTCTGAACGCAGAGTGGAACAGTGATGTTGCGTGGTATAAGAGCATATTCTAACGTGAGGTAATAGCTACAATCCATATCTATGGTCTATGTTGCTACCACTTGGATGGAGGATTAGTTGCAATAAGGATGAAGTTCTATTGTGATAGTTGCCAAATTGGCATCAGATGTCTAACTACCCCAGCTCGTCTCCTTTGATCTCTTGATTGCAGCCTTCGTGGCTTCGTCGATGTCCTCCTTGGGTAGTCCCAGCAGCTCATTGATGGTCCCCTTGGTCTTCTCGAAGTTGCCACAATCGTCAGGGTAAAAGACCCGGGAATACATCATCCTAGCAAAGCCCATCCTATCTCCGCTTTTCATCGCCTTGATACCATTGAGGTAGCGCTCATGGGATGGTTCCTTGGTCACTTTCCAGTCGTCGATGCTGGTTTGGGTCACCCGCAGGACCGAGTCGAGCATGTCTTTCTGACTGACGGTGAAGGACGACACGTACACATGCCCGTTCTTGAATCGCTCCAGGCATCGCTCTTTGTCATGGCCCTCCGGCTTGATTGGCAGGCTTAGCAGTCCAGCGACCGCACGACCAACTTGTGGCCAGGTAGTGGTACTGGTCTTGGTCTCACCATCGTCAAACAAGGTGACTTCGCGTTTGGTGAAGTCGAAACCGTACGAAGCGCTAATTGCAAGACTCCATTCATACCAGAACCCAGTGGAGACGGCGATGTAGGAACTCTTTCCGAGCTTCTTGATCTCTTCGCGGGCCTTTGGCATTTTCTGAAAGGGGAAAACGTCCTTTACCAGGGCCTCGTTGGCTGTGTCAGGAGACCACTCGTTTGGGAGAACCCACGGGACATTCGCGTCTGCGGCAGCCTGGAGGAGCTTTGACTGCTGATCCGGGGGTGCCATCGGGGCCAATGTGATCACCAGAGCATCTTGGCCTCGAACAGCCTCTAGAAGCGACGACGCGCTGCCGTAGTCGACCTTCTTCACCTCGACACCTTCCGGCAGCGTGCTCTTGCTATCGGCTCGGGTGATAGCGGTGACCGTGTGCTTGCCGGTTTTGAGCAAAGCCTCTGCTATGTATTTGCCGCTGTTACCACCAGCCTGCAATCAGTCAATCAGCCCGTGATAACGGCGAGAGACCAAGCTATCAGCTCTGACAAACGCACCCCAACCACGGCGACCTTCTTGATGTAGTTGGCGGCCATTCTGATCGAAAAGCCAGAAAGCCAGAAAGCGTGCGGAGAGGAACTAGAGGTATAGATTGTCGAGCGTGTCGAAATGTAAGGTTGCACCGCCGATCTGGTGGCAGTCTTATGGTAAGAAGTAAGCAGTAAGCAGTAAGCAGTAAAGCAGTACCTTAAGCAGATCTTTGTAGACGGGGAACTCAGATCTAAAATACAGCGTGCCTGCAGGCAATCTGAGATACTAACCTACCCATAAGGTACGGTCGGGTTAAGCCCACACGGCGTTAACCTCGCTCTCGGAACTAAGGGTTACACAGTTCCACGTGACTTCGGTGGCCGCTTGATAGCCCGATAAAGCCTGACAGGGAGTGTAGTAAGGTACCCCGGTAGTCAGAAGCGACGCATTAATAGCCCCGTCGCTCTGAACATCATAGGGAACGTCTACGTCCTTTAACGTCTCTGCCATGACTAAGGTAGTCCATGATGAGTCCTGTGCACGGTAAAAATCTTACTGGGTATCATCGTGCAAGCCGTGAATGCTACCGTTAGAGATCTCTTCGTCAAGTTGAGCGTCCTATGGTGGACGTGATGCAAATTACGGGTCTCAGGAGAAAGCACAGATGAACAACACGAAAGGTGTCTAGAATTGCTGGAAGATCAGTCGGCTTTACCAGGGTGCAATCCAGCGACATATCTTCAGTGCAAATCGTGAGGTACCTTCTACTTGGCCGTGATAACTTCAATGTCCAGCCGCACCAGATCAATTAAAGATACAGCACAGTGTTCCGCGCTCATGCAGTATTCAGTATGCTTGCTATGATGAGCTGTTAGCTTGTTACGTGTTTTTTTTGATGTGCTTGTTTGGACGTCTTGCTAGTTCATGAGCAAGATGTTTGTTTAGCTTGTCGGATGGGGCTCAGTTACCTTATATACTGCCCTGAAGCCTTCCCTCTCAAGTCCCAGAGTTTGGCCAAGTAAGGCGAAGAAAGACCAGTCTGACACCTTAATTGGCTGTCCATCCCGGAATGCCTTGGTATTAGTTCAACAGATAATAGTGGTTGTTGTGGGACACAACGACCTCATCTTCCTTCTTCTCTACATCACAGGTCTCTCTCAGGTTTCAACTGTTCAGCGGTTTCGGGTTTTAATATCAATATGCACAATTCCTCAATCCTCTCGAATATGCACACACGATCACGAATCTATACATGAATGACGTGGTCCGCAGGCTGCAGCATTCCCTCCATTCACGGCAATCAGGTGACGATATCCAGACGCTTCTTTCCTGCTTCGCCGGGCTGAATGCAGTTTTGACGGGAAAACTGTGTTTGCTCCGTCTTCTCCTCGAGAGACGTTGGATTTGAGGTCACGTAGACTGAGCACTCAGTCTCCGAAGTGCGTTCATGTACCAGACTTTTCCCGCATGGGAAAGGTTCACGGCTCGACCATGGCCTCCATGTTGAATTACGATGGTCACTTGTACCTGTCTTACAGTGCAGCAAAGGTCGCGGACAATGAATACTCTTGGCAGTGACGCCAGAGCCTTGTCTTGGTGGCGTGGTGAATCCGAAGCTCCTCTCCCCAGAGGTGTCTCGTGATTATACCATTCACCGAGAGTGATGTCTTATATACGAGCTTCGGCCCTGCTACTCTCTGTTCCTCCTACCAAACACCGCAATAGCTTCTACTTTTCTCGATCTACAGCAAGTGGGCTAAGTCACCACATGTCAGACTTCGAAGATCACCAAACCAACGCCGACTCCTTTTCGGGCCCTAACGATTCCTCTCCTCTCGACGCACAGCTGCCTCGAGCTCCATCTCTCACCTATTCTGAGACGATCGACCTCTGGTCTCACGCCACGCTGCTCTACCACAACCTCGAGTGGGAGCAAGCCCTCAGTACCCATCGCCGTATCCTCCGGCAGTGTGGAGCCGCCGTAAGAAAGGGATATCTCTGGTTTAATATTGGCGCAATCAGAGCTATACTTGGAGAGTACTACCTTGCAGCCGAAGCGTTTGCAAAGGCGATCAAACACGAGCCAGAGTTCGCCGTCGGCTGGTACTGTCTAGGTATATCCCTCTTCGAGCTCAGCGCCTTCAGAAGCGCCACGAAGGCGTTTGAGAAGTGTTTGGGATCCTTCGCCGCTGACGAAAGCGTCGACTATTGTGGGCAGGGGTTGGACTTTGTGTTGGAAAGAACAAGGGTTGAGTGGAACTGCCGGCAGGCTCTGCTCGAAAAGAATTATAAGAAGGCTGGGGCACTGCTGTCGCTTGACACGCGTTTGGGCCTGAATAGAATGCCCGCGGAGAGATTGTTCGAGCCCCCGAGCCTTGGAAACGATGACGAGTTAGAGGCGGACGACGTGGCGGCACCATCACCCAAGCCGTCATCGGAACCGCGGCCAACACCAAGCAGCTCAGGTAAACTTCGTCGAGGCATGCAAAGACTGCTATCAAAGCATCCAAAGCAGTCAGCTAAATTCGAACACTCCAACCCTCGCCTCCAGGCTTTGGAGGAAGTAACATCATCAGATTCCGAAATCCGTAGGGAAGCTTTTGTCCCGATCCTGGCCCCTTCTGCCCTCGGGGAAGTAAATACTACCCAGCAGCGGCGGATAACTTTCAGCCCCGAACAGACTAGCCAGGGCAGCCAGTCCAAAAAGCTATCAAGCAAATCCTCGACATGGCCAAGGTCTAAGAAGCCACCCTCTTCCCTGCCCTTCGTCACGGCGACCGACTTGTCTAGTACCAACACCGAACCTCAGCGTTCAGGCAGCGTAGCAGCAAGGACACCGAACCTCACAACTCCGCAAGCGTCCACAACAACCCAGCCATCTGCTGCTGTGGTATACCATGAAGGCCCTATCAGAAGTACGGAATATATACCGACCCCCACAAACTTCGACACCTTCATGCACACAGCCCCCACAGCTCTTATCCAAAACCCACAGTCTCGCCACGCCCCATCTCCAGATATGCCCGCCCCACTTTCCATTCCCAAAAGGACGCGAAGACGACGAATCCGCTCTACCCCACCATCACCCACATCCATCTACTCCAGACCATCCCCCTCCTCCCCCGAAACCGAACAAAAGCCACTCCCTGCTCCGGCCAACCCATCAAACACCCAACCCACCACCGCAGCGACACAAACCTGGCTAGACACGACCTTCCCTCCCCCGCGCTGGGACTCCCTCCCTGCGCACCTTCGACCCGCGCCTCGGCCCTCCAGACGCGACCAACGCCCTCCCGAGCGCCAGCACCATCCTTTCTCATCGAGCCACAGAGACCGTTCGCCGCCGTCTGTCGAGGAGAGGCGACCTGCACCCACGTTGTTACTACCATCACTCTCCTCGCCACACCGCCGCCGGGAGAGCGTGGCGAGCATGGATTCGTTCGCTATCGTCGGCTTGGGGAGGCAGGCGGCAACGTGGGATGAGGGCGTGGGGTGGAGGAATGATGGCGGCGTGGATGTGGGGAGGCGGGGTGGGTCTGGAGCTGGGGCTGGGGCTGGGAGTAGGCGGAGGCGGGAGGGGCGGATGGATGAGGATGGGGATGGTGATGGTGATGGCCATGGCGGCGGGGATGGGAGAAGGATAGGTTGAGGAGACGTAGGTGAGGATCGGGAGGTTGGAAGAGTGGTGTGGTGTGGTGGCGGCGTACGATGTCGATGGATGGTGAGGCCAGCCAGGACAAGGCAGGGTAAGGCAAGTCGGGTTTTTCCGCGCGCACTGGGATACGGCGGCCATCAACAGCACTGCGAGTTGCAATCCGCGTCAGCGGTCGAGGGAGCGGGCAATCGTCACTGGAGGACAGCGAGAAGGGAAGGGAGCGGCAATGGCAGCCATCTGAGGTAACGCTGGGGCTGGGGGATGCCGGTCGGTCGTGGGCGGGGCCCAGGGCTGGCATAGAAGTTTCCGAGGCCCGATGGTATGTGTGTTGGGCCTGAGTGATAGGGTGTCGAAGATGAGGGAATAAATGACAGATGTCTGGCCGTCCTTGATGAGGAGGAGGATTGCTTCGAGCTGTGTGGCTAGCTATACGTATACTTCGTTCTCCGTTACTGCCGGCGGTAGGATAACGCTGTCATTCTCATAGTGGAGGATATGTTATATTTATATTACTCGGAGGTTAGGCATAGATGCCCACATGCGCGCATCTCTACGCGTGCGATTGAGTATATTTTTCCAATTTCTGGAAGTGCTTGCACGGAGGGTAGTTCTGCATATATCATGCCACTTGAATGTATCCCTTTCCTTCGTCAGGTAGGAAATAGATATCCTCCTTCTCCGAAGAATGCACATGCGTTTCAACTCGTGGTATATATCAAAGAGATCAAGAAGCTGAAGCAAAGGAAACGGACATCTCGCTGAACAACCTGTCGTCATGTTCATATCATATCATCCCTGTGTTCTCCGATTCTGCAGAAATCTAAGCCAGCGGAAAGGACGTCTCCTCGCAGGTACTTTGCGCCTCAGTCATGAAAAAAAGGCCTGGGTATATCGCCATCGCCACACCACCACCACCGACAATCACCAACCATCAACCACCAACCATCCCCCCCCCATCTAACCTCCCCCATTGCAACTCCCATCCGCGTGCACACACAACCCATCACCCATCCCCCTCCCCCTCCCCCCCATCCTGACTCCCCTCCCCGCCCTCGCCCTCCTCATCCATCTCATCATCATCGCCGCCCAGACCCGTCGCATGCATGAGGCCGGCAACCTGCTGATCATCTCCCTCATCATCCTGGTCCGCATCGTCGTACATGGTACCTTCGGTGTCGTACTGGAGGGAGGCCTGGTTGAGGAAGTTGCGGAGCTTGTTGACGCCTAGGCCGGAGAAGACGCAGAAGACTTCGCGTTGGTGGTCGTTGAATTCTAAGAAGAAAGGGGGTGAAGATGAGCTTGAATGCGGGGGAGTTTGTAGATGGGTTTTTTTGTGCGGGTTTGGTGGGAGGGGGGGGGGGTGGGGCGGAGGGCTGGGGATGGACGGGATGGGGTGGGACTGGGGGATATATAAAGTACGTACCTGGAGGGGCTTCGCGGCAGAAGGCGGTTAGGTCTTCGCGGAGGAAGGCTTGGACGCCGGTTAAGCTGAGGTGGGTGAGGCGGTGGCATTGATTGAGGAGAGCGTGGATGCCCTGTGTGATGTGACGGCCGTCAGTAAGATTACTGTGAATGGGATCGTATGTTATGGCTGACCTGTAACGTCAAGTGCACGCAATAGCTTAGATGCACCCTCTCCAGACTGCTGCTCCCGAGCAATTGTCCGTGCGGTCCGAACTTTGCTTTGGCCAATGCCAGTATACTTCGATCCGTGATGGCCTGACACTTGACCAGTCCGATCCGCCTCAACTTCGACAGCGTAGCCAGCTGCTGGACGCTGACGTCTGTCAGACGATGACAGCAGGCGAGATCGATGTAGCGGATCCGACTGCAAAGCTTGACGAGTTGGATGACGGCGTTGTCGGTGATTTGCTGACAGTGGCCCAGGTGGACATAATGTAGGTTCTTACCCAGCTTTGTGATCGATTGTACGGCACGGTCGGTGATAAGCCTACACTTGGCCAGGACCAGATTCCGGAGACGTGGCGCGACGGTGATGATGCGATCTAAAGCGGCGTCTGTGAGTTGGTCGCAAGCGGTGAGGTCCAAGATGCGCAGGCTGTCGTAGGTGACGTTCCTGGACAGGTCTAAGAAGGCTTGATCCGTGACGAGGGAGCAATGCCCTAATCGCAGCTCACGTAGATGACGGCTTCGAGAAATCAGAGCAGTGACGGAAGGGCCAGTGACTAGCTTGCACTTGTACAGATCGATCTCGAGCATTGACGGGCAGTTGTGGGCGAATGCGAGAATGGCGTGATCAGTGACTTGGAAGCAGTCGTTGAGCTTGAGCTACGCAATCATGAGCGGTTGCTATATATAAGGTCTCATAGCGGGGACTTACTCTTTTGACATGCCTGCAGTTCTCCGAGACGGGTACTAACGAGTCGTCGGTGACCTTCGGACAGCCTGTTATATTCAGGCCCTGAAGCCGTACACAGTTGTCCGCGACCGTCAACAAGGTGTGGTCTGTTATGGACTCCAGGAACGATATATCCAGCGCTAGAAGACTCCTATTTCCCCTTATCAGATCACTGACACCACTATCCGTCAACCTTTTGCAGTTCGTCAAAGTCAGTCGTTCTATCCTCTTGCAGTGGATGAACGGTTGTAACGTCCCATCACTGATCTGATCGTGGATTTGTGAAAGATTCAGCCTCTTGACCAAGTCGTAGTAGGCAAAGGACCCGTCCGTCTTTCTCACCGAGGCGACCACGTTCAGCAAATGCTTCCAGTTATCGCACAATGGCCGATGCCACAGTAAATCCACACTATTCCTGGCCCATGATTTCGAAACCAGCATACAATGCTTCAAATCCGAGGTAGAGCCTAGTTTTGAGAAGATGGTGATCAAGAGTTCGGGGGGAAGTCGGCTGACTGGGGATAAGCGGTGCTCCCGTTCCGTCGCAGGCGATACCGTCATCTCTCTGAATGTGGAAACACCTATCGAAGACTGCGAGTCGTTGGCTTGGGCCATGAAGAAGTCCGTATCATCGTAGCCGGCCCTCTCTGGGGATGTTGACGAAGATGATTCAGATGGAGTTTCGCTGGTGACGTGAACGTTTCTCCGTGATCGCGCCATGGTGATAATGAAGGTATTCACAGTAATTATGGCTTGTGGAGAAGTCGTTTTGTTGTGGGTTCGGACTGTGATGTATTCGCTGGACAAGACCCTGATAGGATATGGTACCCTGTGGGAACGAGCGAATGCCTTATCGTTCTAGAAGCGACCAGTGGGACGGAAGAAGCCAACGCGTTGGGTTCTCCGGTATCTTTGAAGGCGTGGTGATGCTGGAGTGTACAAGTTGACGACTCTTCAGGAGATGGATAGTGTGCGAGGGTGGGTTCAGCTCCTTGTGAATAAGGCGGTATAGTGTTGAGAGAATAGGCAATGATCTCGGAATAGCACAGTCGCAGGCCAACCAGGTCGTGTAAGGGGTGTGGTTATGCGACTGCTGCTGAGGGAGTTGCTATAGTTAAGGGGAGAGCTGCGGATGGTCCTGTCAACAGCCTTATGTAAAGCAAGCGCTTCTGCGCTTAGCTGTAGAGTTCCGCTCACTCTTGTCCACTACAGGTACAGGAGACGAGACAGTCGGATGATCTTTTCGAGAGGTTTATCAGTCGATAAGATGAGTGAGGTGGTCAGGCTGAACGAGAGTCGGTTGGTAATGATGAAAAGTGTATGTACTGTGTCAGACTGTGTTGATCGTGACTTTCGGGCACCAACGACAGGGATCACTCATGAGGGGTCTTTCCTTTCTCAGATTAATCTACATGTAACTTACGGAGCAGAGATCGATCCCGATTTAATAATAGCTCGTGGGCGTCCGATTGGAATGCTGCTATAAAGATCGGGCATTTTGCTCTCTTTCTGACGTCTGCGACAGCTACATCAGGGAGGGAATGACTACTGAGAGCATCTATTCGTATCTATGAGAGACTCAGGTATTTGTAGCTGACCAGAGCAATTGATCCTCGTCCCACGGCGCCCATCCTATCTGATTTAAAGCTCCGAGATTGTTTCATGGTAGAACAGCAATTGACTCCCTCTCTACAGTAACTCCTGTCTAACCTACAAGTACAATCGTCTTCCAGCAGGAACGAAGAGCGTATGCCCGTGACGTGACCAATTGAAACAATCTTTGTACATTCCCTCATTCTACAGTAAACAGAGTCGACTATAAAAGATATATACAAAAATGTCATCGCCCCCTCTCCAAGCTCATTTCACAGGATTCCTATCCGCTCCCTTAGCCCAGTCTCGGAGCACATTCTTCTTCAACTTCCCCGTACTGGTCTTCGGTAGCTCCTTGACGACTTCCACTTCTCTCGGGACCATGAACTTGCTGATGTCACTCTTGTGCTTGGCCCAATCGATAACATCCTCGCCTTTCAACTGCTTCCCAGCGTGTACGGTGATAAACGCCTTGGGTCGTTCACCCCAGTGCGAGTCTGCTACTGCGACCACTGCAGCTTCGAGGATGTCTGGGTGCGTCGCCAGCATTGATTCTAATGCTATCGAGGAGATGTTCTCACCGCCTGTTTTGCCGGGTATCAGCAATTGTCAATATGTCCCGCATGATGTACATGCTTACCACTGATTATGATGTCCTTGGCTCGGTCTAGAATCTGCGCGGCCCCGTCGGGATACCACACTGCTAGATCACCCGTGTGTAGTACTCCACCTGCAAACAACTTCCTCGTAGCTTCTGCATCCTTAAGGTAGCCCTTGGCACAGATGTTCCCAATGCAGACAATCTCTCCAATCTCCTTTCCGTCCTTTTCCACGTCGACAATTGTGCCTTCGGGAACATCGGTCTTGATGACCCGAATTGGAAGACTTGTGACGAATCCATGACCTTGTCTTGCCATCTTTTGATACTTTTCTGATTTTGGTATGTCTTCCCAGGCCGGTAGCAGGTAGCCCTTCATAATAGGACCATAAGTCTCCGTAAGACCATAAACGTGGACAGGATGGAGATTCAGGTCGGTCATTTGCTCGAACAAATGTGCCGATGGTGGACTTGCGGCGACGGTCACCCGGACCGGCTGAGGTAGACGTTCCGCCCCTTTCGAATTACAGAGCAGGGTGTTGACTGTAGGAGCAGCGTTGTAGTGGGTAATGCGCTCTTCCTTCAGCAATCGCCAAATATCAGGATAATCAATCTTTCGGAGACAGTAGTGAGTCCCGCGAACTGCTGTGACAGCCCATGGGAATGTCCAACCCATCGCATGGAACATCGGCAGTGTCCATAAGTATCGACACCGCCCGGTGTGATAATTTAAGCCTGATTCGATGACATTCCCCATCGCCCCCATGTAACAACCTCGATGTGTAAACTCCACGCCTTTGGGTTTCGCCGTGGTACCACTTGTGTAGGCTAGCGCGATTGTAGCTTCTTCATCTTGGACTTGGGCCTCTAGTCCGCTCCACCCTTTGCTCCCTTGCTCTGCATCGAACTTGAGACCTTCCAGTATCGCAGCGTCAAAGGGTCCACACAGCTGGCCTTCTGAAGCATCCGTATCTATGTCAACTATAAAAGGCACGTTAGGGTTGGCCTTTCGGTAGCCATCAAGAAGCGGCAAGAATTCTGCGTCCACAATCAGGACTTCGGCTTCTGCGTGGCTGAAGATATACGATATGTCATCTGGCTTCAATCGGTAATTGGTCGCTGTGGCATCATTGGACCATCAGCTAAAATCCGATGAGCTTGTAATCTGAGCTCTATCCACTGACCAACGTTGATTGCGCCTGCGGCTGCAATACCAAAGATGGATTCTAGGAAAGCAGGAGTGTTCGGACACAGGATTCCAACTTTCTTGAAGTTATGCTTCTTTAAGTAGTACGCTAATCCGCGAGCACGATCCGCAGCCTCTTGATAAGAGCGCCGGAGTACCTTCTTATTCGCGGTGACATGATATATGGCCTCGGCCTGTCAAGAACGTCAGTTCTTTAATGAGTCGAATAGCACTCTTGAAGCCAACAGGCTAGACCAGCTCACATCTGGCTCTATTGCTGCAGCCCGTGGCAGGAAGAAAGTGGGTGAGAGCGCGTGAAAGTTGTAGTGATGCTTGTACTGTGAATTTGGCGCATCTGGTGGGGTTGGAGAGGATGATGAAGGTAGGAAATGCGCCGCAAGCTTCGAGAGGCGCGATTGAGCTCCCGACATTGTGGCTCTGATTTATTTTATATACACCCCATATAGAGATTGTGGGGATAGTAGATGCAACTGAGGTACATCCGATGCTTTCAAGAGCAAAGTGCATGTCCCAGTAGAGTGTGGGGAAAGCGTCCAGGGTAGGGTGCTTGGTGCTCCCGCTTTTTTGCCGAGGTAGGGGATCTACCCCGTACAGATCTACGCTACCTACCTCTTTCAGACGCGCATGGCAGGTAAGGCAACGGTCCTGGCATCTTCTCTAAAAGTATGGGCTTTCTTTGCAGATGATGTTTTTTCATTAAGCACATGTTACCTAAATAGGTAGGACGCAGGCTCCTGCCCTTGCCGTATGAAACATGACTGCCGCAGATCGAGTAAGATCCACAAGAAGGATCGATTGATCGTCGTCTGCTTCCCATTGCAAAATGTAGGAACAGAATCGAGAGGTGTTCTTGGTCGATAAAACCTTGCCCTATGGGAACAAAGCTAACTACATCAACAACTGTAGTGAGGTAATTTCCACCCATCTAGTACCCGTATACAGCGAGTTGCTTCTTCGTCTTCTCATCCACCTGCGCGTTCTTCTGTGCCTCTGCTAATTGTCTGCGCGCTGCCTTCTTCCGCTCGTAGTACGCGGCACCCTTGACCTTTCTCCTCTCCTCAAGTCTATGGAAGGGTAAGAGTTAGCAGTGTCCCATGGACTTCAGTTTGGCTTTGTAGCCGATATCGCATCGTAGGTAAGGGTCCTTTGGGATGCATTTTGAGGTGGTAGACGAACCTAGCAACTACATCCTGATATTTCCACCCAACCTCGTGGCTCAACCTCCCCACAGTGCAGTATTTCCTCCCCGGCTTCAGTCTCAATACTCTCAAAGCTTGTGGTACCACCATCCTCTTCTTCTTATCGTATGGCGGCGGGACACCTTCGAAAACCTTGAGGCGTTCCATTGCAGCGGCGCCACGAGCGGTCTTGTGGGGTATCATGCCTCTGACGGTCTTGTAGAAGATACGGGACGGAGCGCGGAAGTGGAAGGGACCTAGCGCATATGAGTCAGCTCTCGTCTATAGGCGGATGACACTCTCGAGCAGCATCGTAGAGTAGATAGAACTTACCTCCTCGAGTGGGGTTGTAGCGTGTCATCTTGCGGAGATAGGCATGGTACTTCACTATATAGTCACGCTGCCATCAGCGTGCGCCCTCAATCAGGAACCGTGGGACCCGATATGATCCTAGCTTCCGATGCTGTTGTCCATTTGCGGAGAAATGATACGTACGCTTCGCCCTGAAAAACTCGCCAGAGATGTTGAGAGCTTCACAGCGGACTACCACGATCTTCTGACCGTTGAGCAGCTGCTTAGCCACGGTGCTGGCCAAGCGACCAAGGAGGTGCCCTTTGCCATCGATAACAATCTATCCACAGCAGTAGACACTGGTCAGCTTCCCATTGTTGGCTGCCATTTATATGCGCGTCCGTCGTCGCGATTTCGGCATGGTGTAGTGTGACTCACGACTGGATCAAAGGTCGACATCCTGGCCTGCTGCTGCGTATCGTAGAATTGGACAGGAAGGAATGTTGGCGATAGTCCACTACCTTCGTCTGGTAGAAGTTTCCGGGGTTGGTTGTTGAGTGTTGGGCGTCGTTGTCGAGCGTTCGGCGTCGTGGTCGTCGGTGGTTGATCGTAAATTACTTTAAGCGAGATGTGTGAAGGGGCTCCAACCCTAGCCTGTGAGCCGCCATCGTGCTTTACTAATATTTTATTACAATTGAGGACTCCATTTAATATCTTGCATCATATCAGAGGTCTGATCAAGCATACATCCATATCCTGGCCGAGGGAAAACATAATACAGCTGTTAACATTAGAATCGCTTTCAGACGGCAAGGGAGTCGATCCTGGCCAAGAGCTGCCCATTGACCAGCACCAGGACTCTGAAGAAGAATCTGCTGCGAGACTGGCCGAGAGAGTAAATAAAGATCTTGTGAAATAACGGTAGGAGGAGAGGCTACGGTATGTATATATCCTATGATGTCCAGATTCCACTTGATGCCCCTTATATGTATCTTACATGTTGGATAGCGCGATCAACAAAGGCCACGTACAAGATGTACCCGCTCAGTGCCCAGCAGGGTGGTGGCAGCACATTTTGCGTTAACCTCCAATCAAGCAAACCAATTTTGGAATTGCAGTTGTTGGACAACGGCAAAGTTTCCAAGAGACTGAGATTACTCACAGATCACAGACGATGATCCAAACACTCCAAGACGCCTCCATCCCTTCCACTACCGTCCTGGCAATCCCAAATGCATCCGTGTAGGATCTGTTCTGGGAAGTGACCTCTAATCCTGGGTAAAACGCTGATCAAGAAAGCAATCGGTGGGGGTTCCACTCCTCAAGCTCACCCGCCTCATTCTTTAGACTCTCCTCACTCTCCTTGTCAAGCTGGTCTGTATACATCTCCGGGTCATCCCCCACAACAGAGATATCTCTGACATGTTTCACAGCATCATCATTGGCCCCTTCTTCAGCTCCCGTTCCACCTCCAGCACATCACCATCTTCAGCATCACCAGCTCAAGACGTAGAATCTCCAGCACTAGATTCAGCAACATCACCGGCACCACACCTGCAATATGAGCCTCACCCCCCATCTCTCAGGTTAGTCTTGTAGATTCACGACCACATAATCTTCAAAGATGTATGCGATGTCGTACACAGCGTCGGTATGCTCGTGAGACTTGTGAAGGTGTCGTTTGCGGAACTCGAAACCGAGAACCGACTACATACGTACGGTGGGGAGACTAGTCCCGATCGAGCCACAAGTTGTTGAACTCCTCATCCAATTGAGCGATAATGATCAATTGATCTCGGTAATTTCCATGTTAATAGTTACCTGGTTCCAACCTCATATTATTTCGTCGCTCATTGTATACACGATTCTCATATCTTGAGGAGCCACGTACTTGAAACAGTGGCCCCCTGGTCCACCCCTTGAAAACCAGCGTCGATCCCTACACATCAACCTTCGTGATTTCGTGCAACTCACAACTTATCAACAAACAATACCTGATCACTCTCCCGTCTAATCATGACTTCAGCAGCCGGTCGAACGAGCCACGAGGGCTCTTCGGTGCCTACATTGCCGACAACACCGCCACGAGCGGCTGCAGATACATCCACGCGGCACCGGTCTCCCACAGGGGCTTCGAGCTTGCTACGGGGTGCGTCCATCAATTTTATAGAATCGAGCCCTCCGTTAGGAATGTGGCAGGCTACCGGAGCAATGGCATCGAAAGCACCCTCGCTGGCTGAGATCCGACGGGGGAGTTTTGGGAGAAGCGGATGGAACGAGGACGGTCAACGGGCGGATGACGAACGGAGGAACAGTACGACCAGCGAGACGGGCTCGCTGCGGAGACGTTTCTCTCGAACAAACTCAGGACAGAGCCCTGGAAGTCCGTCGCAAGTGCAGCAGAACCATACACTGCTAGCAGAAGCCGCGGAAGAAAATGACGCTGCACCGTCTGCCACGAGAAAGGGGGTGCACCAACCTGCAGAGCTTAATCACACCACCTCACCCGCCTATACCACCGATGGAGCAGTCAAAGCCCCAAATGAAGATACACCAGTAGCAACCACAACCACCCGCATCAGCACCTCCTCCACCCCACCCACCGACCCCAAACCAATCGTCCCCGACGAAAACGGCTACTACCCCAACGGCTACCACCCACCCCCCAAGAAATCCTGGAGCGAAGCCACCATGATCGGCCTCAAAGCCTTCTGGAAATTCTTCCTGACCCCGCTCGGCTTCTTCGTGGTGATCTACGGCCTGAACGTCGTCGCCTGGGGCGGCATGCTCTTCCTCCTCCTCATCAACGCCGCGCCGGCCATGTGCCACCCAACCTGCAACGACATCAACTCCCCCCGCCGCATCTGGGTCGAGATCGACTCGCAGATCCTCAACGCCCTCTTCTGCGTCACCGGCTTCGGCCTCATCCCCTGGCGCTTCCGCGACGCCTACTACCTGCTGCGCTTCCGCGCCCTCAACCGGCCCGACGCCCTTCGCCGCCTCGCCGGATTTCACCGCTCCTGGGTTCGCCTGCCTGGCAGCGATCGCCTTAACGTCCTTAGCCGTGACGGCCGCCCCGTCAGCGGCCCTGACGACGACGTCGATTCCGTCGACGCGGCCAAGTCGAACCCCGCCCTCCCTATCCCTACCTCCTCCGCTCCGGATCCGCCGCTGACCGGCGTGCGCGCGCCCCCGACGGCGGTCTGGAAGCTCGATTTCGTCATCTGGGCGTACGTGTTGAACACCTTTCTGCAGGCCGTGCTGTCGGCCTTCATGTGGGGTTACAATCGCATCAACCGGCCGAGTTGGAGTACGGGGTTTTTCGTCGCGCTGGCGTGTATCGTGGCGGGCGCGGGCGGGCTGATGTGTTTCTTCGAGGGGAAGAGGGTGAAGAAGGTGGAGGGCATTCCGGTCAAGGAGGAGGAGGTTTTGCGAGACGGTGAGATGGAGAGGAGGGGGTCGAAGAAGGGGGCCGCTGCGGGTGGGGCATGATGGGTTGGCGTTCGAGCGTGCGTGTTGTGAATTTCGAGACCGGGGGGGGGGGCGCTTTCCTGCTCCGCGTCTGTCGCATATTGTTGGTGGGACGTTTGGCAGATCATCGTGTATGGGCCGTATTCATTGCTTGTTGCTGTTGGGAGCGGATCACGGGTTTCGTTTTCGATACATACATAGCTGTTATCGGGGGTTTCGAGACACACTGTCGTTATAGTTTCTATAAGATGCACTTCACCTGATCCATCTTCCAAACTCTACCCAAAACCTTAAGACTCCTCTATATGCCGCACGGGAAAAGAAAACAACATCCTCCCTCACGCCCTCCCTCACTCCCACATACAAACTCTACCCCACCTTCCTCCTCTCCTCCCTCTCCCTTGCCCCCTTCTCCCTCCTCTGAATCCACCCCTCGGCCCCAACCCCCCCAAAAACCAACCCCACCCCAACCCACTGCATCCCACTCAATCGATGCCCAAACCACAGCACGCTCAGCACCATCGTCAGCATCTTCCTCGTCACCGTGACCGTGACCAGCACGAGACTCGAGAATCGACTCAACGTGACGAAGATAAACAGCTGCCCGACGGCACCGCAGGCGGAAAAGGCCAAGACGTCGTAGCCGACGGACGGGTGGCTGCGGATGAAGGACACGGCTGACGAGAGTTCGTGGCCGGCGTGGGGGAGGGTGAGACCGAGGTTCCGGGTAAGGGTCTGGGTGAGCGGGAAGGGGGAGAGCAGGAGGTAGGCGGAGGTGAGGAGGGTGCAGAGGATATTCTGGGCGGCCATCATCTGCGGGCCGGAGTAGGGCTTGTAGCGGCGGGTGGAGAAGATGTGGTCCTGGGTGGAGTTGGTGAGGCCGTCGAGGAGGAGGTTGACGGCGAGAAGGAGGAGGCCCCAGGCGCTGTTTGTCGTCTCCGTCGCCCTCTTGCCGGACGTGGTGGAGGAGGAGGCTTTCCGCGGGTGGTGGAGGGTGAAGACGGCGACGCCGGCGGTGACGAGGGCCACGACGGCGTATTTGTACAGCGGGTAGCGCTTGCGGAAGACGGTCAGGTGCAGGAACATGACGGGCAGGAGCTTGCACGATTTCGCGAGGATGAAGGTGATGTAGTCGATGTGCGCGAGGCTGGCGTAGCCGAAGGGCGAGGCGAGGGAGGAGGTGATGGAGACGAGGATCAGGGGGCCGAGGATGGCGCGCGATGGGAAGATGGGGCGGGTGGAGGGGGTGCGGGGGGAGGTGCTCAGGAGGTAGATGTAGCCTGTCAGGGCGGCGAAGGCGGATTGCACCGTGTTGAGGAAGATGGAGTAGCTGAAGCGTTCGGGGGAGGAGGGCGGGCCGTAGGTTGTGGTTGTTATGCGTTCCTGGAGGAGAGCCCAAGATAAACTGGTGGTTGTCAGCTTGCCTGTAGACATGATGGTTCGTAGAGGACGTACAAAGATGCGTATATGCCGCCAATGCAGATAATCAATTGAGTAAGACCGGCTTGCTCAAGCGCTTCCGGGCCAGTCGCTTGTTCTTCCTTACTGTTTGGCGCTTTGGCGTGACCGTTCGTATAGGCCTTGCTCACACCATTTCCCAATGGTCTCTCCATGATTTCAGGAGAAGCAGCCCGTTGAAACGGTGCTGCTTGTTTGCGGCGCGCCATTGCTGTCAGTGACGGAGAGACCGCAGTAGTCTATGAGAATGTTCGTGGGCTATTTTCGGGGCATAATGCTACGGGCACAGATACTCGAACACTGAAGGGAACAATCATCTAAGAATGCTGATCAGAGGGCGAGTATAAGAACATTAAGTTGCAGTCCGAATCTGCAATGTGGCCGGAGTCGATGATTGGTGGGTACCTTTAAATCTGAAGATCCACGCTAGGAAGATCGTACTTCCGCAAGCTAACCATGTCAGGCCTAGTCTATACATCCCGCACCTTTCACCAATGAACGTTTAGAGGTAAGGTATCAATTATTGAACCAGCCAGAAACGCCTGGGCAAGAGAAATAGAAGCCATGTCGTGAATACTCTACTTCAGCTATGCCAAACGTCCCACACTCAATCGGCAGTTGGAAAGCAACCCTCAGTATTGGAAGTATCATCTCATGCCAAGGTTCAAAGCCAGCAAGTCTAGGTCAAGAAAGCGACGAAGAGCCATGCAATAGAAAAGAATATAGCGCCAACATAATGCCGCAAAATCCAGGGAGAATGCCATAGGCAAATAGCAGTAGATAGCGAAGCTCAACGGAGGTCGCTGCAACGGAGGGGCTGATGCTGGATAGCTCGAACACATGGCTCTGATCTCTAGCCCGGTGTACAGCATCTCAGCAGCGTGAGAGGTCTGTAGGCAAAATATCGCAAGGCGGCTCCAGTAACGACTCATCAGCCCATGTTCATCAGATTCAACAAACCCGTCGCCGCTCTTCCCTTGATCACGCTACTCGGGAGGTTCGCGTCCGAATCGACGACTTTTGCGTTCTGGGGCCGCCTCTCCTGGCTTCCCGGCGGGCTATTCAGTTGCGCCAGTGGCTGAGAGCGTGGTTGCTGCGGCAATGCTGGTGTGGGGAGACCGGGCGATGGCGTATCAGGTGAGCTCGAGCTGCCAATTGAGGTTGGTGGAGACGATGGTACTGGAGGATCGTGGATTAGACGCGCCGAATACGCTGTTGGTATGAGGACAGGCGCGGGCAATAACTTTGGTATTGTGGGTTTGATCGGCGCTTGTGCTTTGTAAGGTGCAACGGTCTCTTGCGGTGGAGATTTGTGAACTTGAGCCGGTGGGTGCAGCCCTTTGGGAGAGATTTGTAGGCGCGACAGCGGGATGTTGGTCTGATGAGTGTTTATCTTGAACATGGCGACGCGCAGTCGTAACCGAAGTGTCTCAGCACGCTGAATACCCCTGTCAGCGCGCTGAAACCAAGGCTCCAATTTGGACCTTCTTGTACATACCAGTCTCACTGTAGGCTCCTCTGGTGTAGGTGGCTCCGTCGGCGCTGTCTGGGTTGATAAAACCGACTCGTCGTCGGGATCACAATCTATTACTGGCGATTTTGAATCCTTGATGGCACCCTGTGAGACGGCCTGAGGGGTACCCTCATCGCTGTCAGGGCGCGGTGTTTGTATTGGGGAAGGAGTGTCCGCGGGGATTGAACAAGATTCCTATAGGAAACATTAGCATTGTACTGATTGATGAATCAAGATGCTTACCTTGTACTCCGTCGGCTCAGGAGTTGTCTGCACATCCTCGTAAACTCGAATGGGATTTTCGCGTGCTTCAACTTGGGGCGGGGAGCCGCGACGTGCTGCTGACTTCGGTGAAGTTCCCTCCACTTGGTCAATGCTTCGTTTCTGGCCCACGCGTGGTGCTGAGGGTACAGGACCAAGCGGCAGTAGTAGGGTAGGCTTTTGGGAAGCAGATACTGGATTCCTCAGCTTCGAAGTGGTGGTGGGCGTGTTGACGGCAAGGGAGCCAAGAACGCGTCTCGGAGTCGTGCCCTGAGTGTCCGACATATTGATTAATGGTCAAACAATTGAGCCACGGTCGTCAAATAAACCAAGAGTATAAGAAATATTTGTTTGTTGTTGTTGAAGATAGCACTGTTTTGGTGGGAAATGGAGCTCTGAGAGTTAGTTAATGATTCGCGTTTGACGGATCATCTTTCGGTCCGGATATCCCTTAGTCAGCACGTGACGTAAGGTAGACTTCGGATGGCAGCCACGAACACTCGACGATGGCAACACAGAAGCAACTTTAGAGCCATACGAGTGACGGCTGCGCAAGGGAGCCTTCATCACTCTGCTGTTGATGACCACAACCATGCATGCTTCTTCCCTGGGAGTGGCCATGACGTCGGTCAAATCATCCGTCGGCTCCGACATATTTTCGCTCACTGCTCTCCTCATCATAACGCTCCTGATTCTCCTCCTCCTCCGACACTTCTTACCGCTCCGAAGCACGCCAGCTTATCTCCTTCTGCCCATCTTCCTCGCGTTGGCGTTACCTCTCAGCATCATTCTACTCGTCCCGATCGATCTTGCCTCTAGCTCTAGTACCACAGATGAGGGTTCTCGAGGGATTTGGCTCCCAGATGGCGTTATGCTGGTGGCTTGGCGCATAGCGTATTGGTTGACCTTTTCTTTAACATGGTAATTCAGATATTATCCCAGGCGGTAGTAGTTTCGCTACTAACCGTCACAATAGGGTAATTTTGCCATTACTCGGGCAATATATGGATTCTGGTTACCGAACACCCAAGAATCGCATCATATACTCCTTACGCTCAAATGGGAGGTACCAGCTTATGGTTCTTGGTTGCGCCACAGCTGGACTGATATATATCTTCATTCAAAACGGCTTCGATAGCTCGTCTGTGAAAGGCTTGCTGATGGCGTTGGCATACTGTTGGGGCTTAGTCCTTGCCATATATCTAATGGGTCACGGCCTAGTTGCAATACCGAGGAGACTCTTCCGGAATGCAAACATTAGCGAGAGGCTGAAGAGGCTGCAATATCAGGCACCAAAGTTGAATGACCGGTTGACAGACGCTATTGCCGAGGTAGAAGACCTGGAGCACCAGGTGATCCAGCTGCAACAGCGCAGAAACGGATTGAATGGCGATTACAAAGAATGGATCGAGGACTTAGCCGAAGCTTCGAATCTACCAGAGTCTCGAGCGTCCACATTGCCAGCACCCAAGATACATGCGACCCGAGTACCTGCTGTCATCACGGACCGCTACCTCGCGGAACTGACGAGGAGATTGAATCGAGCCCGCCATAAGCGTCTGCGCTTCATCGATGGTTGGGACCGCCTTGTTCAGGAAGCAGCAGACACGCAAGCAATCCTCGATTCTTCAGCATCAAAACAGCTTGACTGGGGTAGAGCTTCACCTCATGCCTCATCCTTGGAGCGATGGAATGTTCTAACGCCCTACACACGATACTTGCTGTTTAGGCATATTGTTCCAGCTTTTAGAGTGATCGCCGCCAGTGTCTTTTCACTGGCTTCTATTTGCATAATATGGTCTGAACTTATCAAGTTTATTGCGCCTAAACTGTCAGTCATCAGCTACACCGTTGTCCACCATAGGCGGAGTGACAAAGGCGAGATTGGTTTTGCTGGACAGCTCATTGCCTCTATGTGGATCCTATACATGTGTACCGCCGCTCTTGCAAGCTTCGATGAAGTCAAGGTGTGGGGCAATCGTGCACTGGTCCGACGGAACACCTACGGCGAGAGTGCTTGTTGGTACGCAGGCCAGACTGCGAAGTTGACGGTACCCTTGGCGTACAACTTCGTTACTTTTCTTCCTAAAGACATCTACCGCAAGACTACGTTCTACCACTTTCTGGGCCGTTTGATCAACCTCACTCCTTTGGGGCAAGGGTTCGATTACTTCTTCCCAATTTTTATCCTTGTGCCTGTGTGTGCTACTCTTTTCAACCTCTATGGGAAAGTCAAGAACGCCTTCGGATTTGGTACACTGGAAGATGAAGATGATGTCGAGAACCCATCAGGTTTCGGTACTGGTGGCTGGAGAGAAGGACGCAATCTCATCGAGCGGGAGCTCAACCGCACCACCGATCTTGGTCTCGCTTCACGAGTCGATGGTTCTTCATCGCCGCTACAACCCGGTGCACGGAGTCCTATTGGACTAGGTGGTCGACGGGGTGGGTTGTCAATTTTGGCAAACTCTGGACTTCATACAGCAGGAACGTTGCTTGATCCACCGGAGAGACCTTCAAGACGGCAGCTTCAGGGTAATGGGTCCTCTATCGAGCGCGCAGAAGAAGACGATGAGAACTTTCTCCAAGGTTTCGCTCATCGGTTGAAGAACACTCTCGATACGACTACTAAGCCTCAATGGCTTGATGATTTGGGAGATGGGTTCAAACGGCCGAAATGGATGGGAGGAGTAAGCGAAAATAACGAGGGTAGTGCAAGGGCGGAGTCTGGAAAGGGCATGGGAAGGTGGTTTGGAGGACGCCCTTCTGACGGTCGTGTCCGCTTGTAACACTTGGGTCTTGGGAGCATAGCGAAGGAGTATTATAAGCCATTGGGTAATCACACGAGGCATGGAACCATACAAAGGGTTGTAGGTCATAGAGGATGAGTACAAGTAGATAGGGTAGCCTAACAGGTTACATAATCAACAATTGGAAAACATTGATCGTTGATTGTGTCTAATCCATCATGATTGTTCCCTGGTGTTTGTGCCGTTGTGGTTGTCATGTTTGGGTGTTTGATCCATCTACGCAGTAATTGCTGGGTGTTTACAAACGTGGCGGTGGTGCTGGTGATCACCCGCCACTTGAACTCTAGACACTCTGGGATCCCGAGCGGTCATTGGTCCGTCTTGTCTACAGTAACACCCGTCCCCTTAAGGATGATGGTATTGCAGCAGTTTGTACGATTTCGATGCTATTGAATTAAATTACCTTGTACTACAACAACGATCTGTCCATATATGATGATTGAAAACCTGGATCTGGAGGTAGAGGGTGAAAGTCTGTGTTGAATAGTTCCAGGTTCTCGGCGTCGATGCGCTTGATTCTGTTGCAAGAAGCTGTGTATCCAGGGACATAAGCAAGTTACGGCACTCACAACAAGCATAGCCATTAACGAAGTATCACGACATCAGCTGTGCTCACATTTTCTGAACCTGCCGCGACTCCGTGTGGCCTCCACCGGCTCTCCGACTACTCCTCCACTCACTTCCATGCTCGGTGCCTCAAAAGTGAGCAAATCAGACTCGTCCTTCAACTGGGAACACTGCGCATCATAAACAGCCTGAGGTGAGAGGGCACGTCGGCTTTTCTATCACTCAACATCACCCTCCGATGGCTGCGGTCTCCGGTCCCCAGCCCGCACGTGCATTAACACCACCCCGCGGCTTGCGTGCAGGCGGAGAGCAGGATTGGAAACATACTGCATCACTCAACCCGGAGGTACGCTTTCTCCCACTGGTGCGTCTGAAATGAATTGGGCATCAACACAGAGTCAAAGATATGCTCCTTTTCATGATATTGCGCTAAACACGTCTGATATGTTGCTGATTATATGACGAAAATCGCTAACACCTAGACGCTATAGGTGACGAATAACCAGCGCTTCCCAAGATCTTATGCAGACCTTCAGGTCCCCTCTCAGTCAATACAACCCGATCACCGAAATATTCCACATCAGAGTAGTCGCACATCGCTGGCACGCAATACATCACCTCCGGAGCATTCACAGAGACATACGGATAAGCTTGAATACCGCGAGAAGTCAAGGAGTGGTCCCGTAGCCGACCCTGGGTATCTTGCGCCGGGCCGAGTGGACGCGTTGGGACGGAAGGGAAGTAGTATCAGTCAAACGGGGAGTGAGGCGGATAGTCTACTGGATCTTTACAGACAACAGTCAGTGAACGGAAGTGGAGGCAACAGTATGGACCATGAGGATGGGCGCCGGGCTGGGGCTAATGGGAATGATGCGTACTTTGAGGACGAGGACCCAGAACGCTCGAAATGGATACACAGGGACAAACTGGCAAAAATCGAGAGCCAAGAGCTACGGCAAGCAGGCTACCAACTACCCCCGCAGTTCCGGGCAGCAGGCAGAGCAAATGATACCGGGGAGGAACGTGTGGAGAAACGGGAACATATTACGAATGGGGATCACTCGCATCAACACCAACAAGGGCGAGTCGAGAAACGACAGAGAGTCGCTTCTCCAGCACCGGAAGATGGAGAATACTATAATCAGGACCCTCCCAGCTTCGATCTCAGGACCGCTGAGGAAATCGCAGCAGACCCGTACGAAGAAGGTCACGCACCGCAGATGTACCGCCACACTGGTGTCAGAGCAAGTTCTTCACGGATACCGCTTCCGAAATCGAGCCCTTTGCCTATACCACAAGACTACATCGAACGAAACACCCCACTACCGCGGAAACGTGGATACAGTGGAGGTTGGAGCGGCGGTGACGACGACGGTCTAATGTATCGCAAACCGCGGAGTAGGAGTCACAACATTGGCAGCCAGGTTCTCCTAGACGATACCGAATACCTCAATGGCAGTCCGACTCCTGCGAGCCGTCCTGTAAGTCGAAGCATGGCTCAACCGGCGATCGGTAAAGCAAAGGTACCCGGTAAATCCGCACCAGTCTCGGGAGCCCGAAAGATCTCAGCCGCCAACCGTATAGCCTCTGGACAGCAAACCTCCCGCACACCCTCCTCCGCCAACCGTAACTCTCCAGGGCAACGGCCAAACACAAGGTCCGGCGAGTCTCGACCGACGTCAGCGATCAACCGACCGGAAGGCGACCCACCGTGGCTGGCCACGATGTACAAGCCCGACCCACGATTACCGCCAGATCAGCAAATCCTACCAACCCACGCCAAACGCCTACAGCAAGAGCAGTGGGAAAAAGAAGGGAAGTACGGCTCCACTTTCGACAGAGAGTTCGCCCCGATAGCCATACATACTCAGAACGGCCTTCAGCGACCTCCTCCTCCTCCAGCGGAAGACAGCAAACCCAAGCCGAAAGAAGAGGAGCCGTCTGCTTGGCCGCTCCACACGACTCCGCTCAGCCCTACGCTGAGCAACTCTCGACCCGGCACCGGCGGCACCGAACATGGCGGCTACAGTACCATCCCAAAGGTGCAGAGCACTTCTCCGCTCGCGGGCGGGCACAGCCCCAGGAAAGTAGCGCAGCCCAACAGGATGCAAGACCTGCCGAAGGAGGAGGGGGGAAAGAAGGATGGGTGTGGTTGCTGCATTGTCATGTGACAGGAGCCAACCACTGCATCTTCGACGTTGATATCCTTCCTTTGTCTTACCAGTTCGACATCAAACCCGGCGTTCCATGGAGCGTTACCAAGACCTTTTGCTTTCTTCCTGTTTTTCCAGTTTTCACCAGCGATATGCACTCTCGTCAGAGAGAGATTTTTTACATGCTCTTTTGGACAGCATCTGTTACCCGTCTATCCTCTTCTTCGTCTTGGTAGCGCGATGTCACCCCCGGCCGGCAAGGCTCTCGTTGAGTTCTGCGCCCGCCCCAGACACGGGCTGAGAGCACTGTTGGATTCTTCCACAGCCGTACATATCTGGATCTGGGCGAGCTGTATGTTAGTGTCTATAGTGACTCGGCTGGTGTCGAGCAATGGACCAGCAATGTTTCAGGCATCGCCACCTGCAAATTCTACCCAGTAGCCAGTAACTGGGCGTTGTGCCTCTCGCAGTATCATTGACTTGTCAAGTGGTACTGGGCCCTTTCCAATTGCGTCCTTCGAAGTTCTAGGCTCGTTTGCTAGGGCCTGGGGCGCTTAGGCTGATAGCTTGTGTCAAACTTTCAGCCTCGTTTCGTTACCTTAGTGGTTCGGAGCCCTACGGAGGTTTCGGGAACATGCGGAGTTTGCTAGGGCAAACAGTTTGCTACAGATAAAAGTTTTTCCTTTTGTTGATTGAAGACCTTCTTATAGGGCCACATTTCCATAGAGTAGCTAGACACTTATGATTACACATTCATTTCATTAGTCACTTCTTCTATGTTTGACAGGTTATGAGCCTGAATGTATATTGATATTCTTTGAAATTCATTCATTAAGTCATTTGTTTCTATTCAAAATGGTGAAAGAAAAACACCTCATTGTTGTTGTTATTTCATGAACACTAGAAAGAGCCTTAAGAAGTAAAGTGAATTCAATGTATAATGAGAAGTTATTCACATCAAACTGTTATAAATTCACAGATAAAATGATCAAAAACAATTCTCACAATCATTTCAAAGTCAGATCTTTATGTCAGAAATAACTTCATTGTCAATTTAGATGTTCTCATCATATAAAATGACTACAATGTCATATGATCTCACATTTTCAAAAGTTACAAAACTTAAGAGATCAACAGACTATTTATCATGAAGAACATTGATTAAATACAGTTTGATGAGTGCTGAATTATGAGATTTAATAATAAAGAGTGATGTTGAAATCTTATTAAAGTCAGATGTTTTAAGTTAGTCAGTAATGACTGAAGAATTTATACCTGAAACAATGATAACTACATTGATAATCTTAATTGATGTTACTTAAGCTAACTGAATTATACAGAACAACAAGATTACAATTATTATTGTTTTTACTGTCAGCTTGAAGATTACTGTCATCATAGATGACATGAAAACAGCAAAAGAGATGTAAAATCATCTTGTATATCTTTATTTATTTTACAGATTTAATCTCAAATATATTCTATTCAACAATCTATATATCTGTCAACTTAATCAATACCTCTCTGTTGATGCTTATGCTCTGAAATATAAGATACTCTTACAAGAAATTGCAGTCTTCAATCTCATTATTAATGAAACTTTAAAGATCATTACTTTTCTATTGAATCTAGAATTCTTCTATTCTCAATGAGTGATGATGAAATGCTTTAAGACTCATAATGTAATCTCATTTCTTAATAACTTGATCATCAAACTAATTGATGAAGAGTGTCTTAAAGAGAAGAATGAGAAGCTTGTTTTAATGAGTAAAAAGAGAAATCATAAAGACAAGAAGAAAAAGAATAAGAAGAGAAATGCTGATAAGAGTAAAAATAAAAATGAGATGTATATTCACTGTAAGAAAGCAGTTCACTTCAAGAACAATTGCTGAAAGTTATATTTAAAAAAGATGTTTAAAGAGTTAAAGAAGAAGTAAGAGACTAAAAAGAAGAAAGAGAAAAAGAAAGAAAAGAAGAAATTTTTAAGTTTTGAAGACAAGCAGTATAATGAGAACTTAGTGATCTTGACTGCAGTAAAGAACTATAGTCTTGTGATTAATAAGATGTCATGAATAGCTAACTTTAATGTAACACAATATATGTGCTGTAATCTCTTTACATTTAACTTAATCAAAACATTCAACAATGAACTTTCTATAAAAAGAGTGTCTGAAGTGATGTATACTTAAGAAGTAGAAATGATCAACTTACAGTTAAAGAACAGTGATGAAAAGACTTAAAATATTATTTTAATAAACATTTATTTTATATTTAATATAAAGCTCAATCTCTTCTCAATTGAAACAGTTAAAAAGAAGAACATATCAGTTAAAATTAAGAATGAATTATTATGTTTAAAGAACAAAGTAAAGAATATGCTTAATTATGCAGTACACAAAGACAAGCTATATTATCTTTAAATCTTAATAATGAGAAAATCTGTGAACAAGAATAAGATCATGTCAGTTATTAAAGATAACAAGATCTTAAGAACTACTTAACATTGATGTCTTGATCATATAGAGAATTTAAGTCTTGATAATGTGTTAAAGAATCTTAAAATAGTGAGACTTGACTTATAAGAACTTATAAAAACATTATTACACTTGTATGATGTCTGCATAAGAACAAATCAAAAGAAGAAGATCTTAAGAGAACTGCAAAACTGAGTTACAAAGATGACTAAATTAATTCACATTAATGTTGTCAGCTCTGTCATGCTAAAAGTATATGATGAGTTCTTGTGATATATAGTCTTCACAGATGATCTTATTCATTGACAATACATTTGTAATATAAAAACAAAAGATCAGGCAAAAGACAAAATTGAACAGTTTCTTAATATGCTTTTTATTCAGATGAATCTATGAATTGCACAGATATGACTTGATAATGAAAAGAAATTCAGAGATAAGCTCATCATTAAATGATTATGAAGTCTCAGAATTATCTATGAAACAATAGTTTCTTATGAATTGAAGCAGAACAAGATGACAGAAAGAAGTAATGAATTTTTAGCAGTAAAAGTTAAAATTATAATTCTAAATAATGAAGTCTTTAAAACTCTATGATTAAAGACTGTCAAAACAGCATGCTATTTTCTTAATTGACTCTTAATGTCAGCTCTTGAAAACAACAAGATCTCAATTCAGCTACTGTTTGAATCTTTTAATAAGAATAAATCAGCAAATCTCATTGATCTTAAACATCTTCAATGTTTTGAATGCACAGCATATATATATATTTCAAAGAAGATCTGAACAACAGAGACTAAATTTGAATCCTGAAGCAATAAGAAAATTCTTGTTGAATATAAAGAAAAAAATTAATATAGAGTATAACTTTCTGAAAAGAAAAAGACAGATTGAGTAATTAAAGTAAGAGATGTGCAGTTTGATGAAGATTCATCAATCTATAACATTAAAGTTGCAGTCTCAATTTCTAAAGTCACTCAACTTTATACTGTTAATGCAGAACAAGAAGATATACAGTTATCTTTTTTGTTTTCTTTTTAACTTTCATCATTGTCATTATCTTTAAAGTATGTATCATCATACTTTCTCATACTGATATTGTTAAATCAGTTAGAAGAAATGAAGAAAAAGAAAGAAGATATTATGAATATTTTTTTTACAATTAATAAATCAGTATCAGCTGAGTCTTGACACTCTGAAAGAGAAAGATAACTCTTTATAAAGCTAAGACTTAAAGCAATCATGATCTACTTAACTGTATTTAATGCAATTATTGATGTCATAAAAAAGAAAAAAGACTTTAAGAATGAATCTTAGACATTTAAATAGACAATTGCAAGTTATGAGTTGAAAGACTGAAAGAAAGCAATGAATAGTAAGTATAATTTGTTAATGATTAACTTTACATGAACTCTAAAGACATTGTTATCTAATTGATGAGTCTTAAAGAACAAATGAATCTACTGTTACAAAAGAGAACTTAATGACTCAATTTTATGACATAAAACTCAATGAGTAGTCAAAGAATTCAAACAATGATTTAGAATTAATTACAAAGAGATCTTTGCAATGATTGTTAAATCAATGACTTATAAAGTCATCTTTGTCATAGCTGTGTTTTACAACTACAAATTGAAATAAATGAATGTCAAAATGACTTTTTTACACAGCAATTTAAAAGAAAAAGTCTATGTGATTTAACTCAATGAATATGAGAAGAAGAAAGAAAAGATGTATAAATTAAAGAAAGCTCTATATGAATTAAAATAGTTCTTTCATCTTTAATATAAGATGATGCATCAATTTCTTGACAGCCTTGAATACACATGAATTTACACAGACAATAGTGTGTTTAGAAATGATATTCTATTTGTTGCTGTATATGTTGATGATATTTTTATATGTAAATCAGATAAGAACAAAATTCTAGATCTTAAGATTAAATTAAGTAATTATTTTGAAATGATTAACTGCAGAGTGTGTAAGCATTACTTAGAAATGTTAATTACACAAAACAGAATTTTATAAACACTTATTTTATCTCAGAAGATCTATCTTACAGAAATACTTAAAGACTTTAATCTACAGAATGTCAAGACAGTTATAACTTTAACAAAATTCAGAATTTATTTTACAAAGACTATCAGAACAGCTGAATCAGAGCTAATAACTTAATATTAAAAGATCATAGAATCTCTTATGTACATTATGACACAAACTTAACTCAACATCACATATATGATGTTAACTCTTAATCAGTTTGCACATAACTTTAATAACATACATTGAAAGACTCTAAAGTGAGTGTTTTAATATGTGCAGAGAACTTTAAATGTTGTTTTTGAGTACAAATTAAGTAATTGACTTAAATTACTAAAATATTTGAATTCAGACTGAGAAAAAGATCTTGAATGTTGAGAAGTGCGGTGCTCTATCCGCGTCCTTGACTCCTTTAGTCTTAGCGTAAGGGGCTGGCAGAGTCTTCTCCTGCCTTAGACGGCAGAGCTCCTGCTATCTATCGAACGATACCCAAGTCGACTGCAGTCAACGTCGACGCGTGAGATCCACTAGATAGGCAGATAGCACAAGTACCCATTATCCTTTCAACAGGTTATGAGCCCGGGTTAGCAAGAGGCTTCCCAGA
>JAABUY010000696.1_pt1 | contig 55124 bp, 78 predicted proteins | sample 5560271 | NCBI WGS metagenome assembly JAABUY01 (sample SAMN10711886, study PRJNA513374) | rock metagenome | isolation source: Antarctica rocks | place: Antarctica: Victoria Land, University Valley | reverse complement strand
CCGCTCGCGCAGGTCCAGCGACAGGGCTCGGGCCATGCTGCTCCTCCGTGATCCGGCGACCATGGAATCACAGCACGGGCCTAGGCGCTACCCCGGCCGACTCAGCCCGAAGGGCAACGGCTCTAAGCGAGATTGCCCCTCACCGCTGCCGCACCGTCGTCATGACGTTGAGCCACCCCGCTTCGCCGCGACCTTGGCGCCGAGCCGGCGCCTCTCATCATGCGTCACGCGACTCCACTGCCGCGCCCGCACCACGGTGAGCACGTCCGCAGCCCACGTGAGTTCGACGCCGAGGATCGGCGATGTCGTGGCGTTAACGCTGATCAGATTGTAGACGTTCGGCACTGCGGTCCGCAGGGCGAACTTGAGGAAGCGCCGGCCGTCCGCGGTGAGCACCGCGGCCTCCTCGCCATCTGGAATGCGCTCGAACGGCGTGCCATCCCGAGGGCAGACCACCACGTCGCCAGGGCCGTAGCGCGGCACCATGGAATCGCCGACCACCTCGAAGCCGATGGCGTAGGGCGGCAATGGGATCACGGCCTCGGCGTCGTAATACCCCTCGGGCGGCACCTGTTCCACACCCGCGTCGATCTCAGCTCCGGCGCCAATGCGGCCCATGATGGGGATGGTGGATCGGGAAGGCGTGGGTTCACCGTCTCCTGTGAACAACCAAGATGGTGAGACCTCCAGGACCGGCGCGAGCGCGCTCAAGGTCGAAGTCGATATGCCTTGTCGATCTCCGGCCTTTACGGCCCGCCGAAAGTTTCGGATGGCGTCGGGCTTCCCTGCCATTCTGGAAACGCGGTCCGCGCTCAGGGCTAAGTCCTTCAACCGCGTTTCGATCCGCGCAAGCACAGCGTGCATATCCATCCCGGTAGGATGACCGGTTCCTAGCGAGGGTGCATCCGGTAAAATCGCCGTTGACTTCTCCGGTAGAACTACCGATAAAAGGAGCATGACCGGAAAAGAAGCCCTTCTCACAGTTGCCGAAGCCTACCGGGTAGCCGAGGAAACGACGCGATCAATCGTGAGCTGGCGCGTGTTTGAGGACACGCGAAAGCTGCAAGCCTTGGCGGACGGCAAGGACATCCAATTGAGCCGCTTCGAGCGCGCCATGTTGTGGTTCTCTGAAAACTGGCCTGCAGATGTCGAGTGGCCGATTGAGATTGCCCGCCCAGCCCCCGCCGCCCCCGCCGACCCCGCCCAGCCCGCCCCCGAGCCCGCGGGAGCGACGGTATGACCGACTTCACCACGCTCCAGTCCTGCCCGTCCTGCGGCTCCCCGATGGTGCTGCACGTGCTGCCCCCGTGCCACGACCGCCCCGGCATGTCGTTCCTGCGCTGCGTCGATTGCCGCGCCGAGGATGGCCACCGGATCGTCCCCCCCACGCCGTCGATCGCGAGCCATGCCGGGCTCGAAAGCGGGCCGGCCATGACGGTGCATGCGAGGCACCACCGATGAGCCTTACGCCCTCCCAAGCCGCCTTCATGCGCCAACACCGCATCACGTGCCGAGACCGCGTGCTCGCCGCGAAGCTGGCAGCCGTTCCCAGGCAGGCGACGCGCGCATCAAGGGTCATCCGCCTCGACGGCGATGAAGAGCGGCGCGTCAACGGATGGCGCCGGAAGGGCCTCAACAGGCTCGACGCCATCCGGATCGTGGTCGACCCCACAATGCGACCGGGCGCGCCCCGATGAACCTCCTCGACTCGCTCGGCATCGCCGCTTTGCTGCTCATGGTCTTTGCCGAGGTGGTGTGGATCGGCCTTGTGTTTGAGCGCCGCGCGAGGCGGCTGCCATGAGGTGGGTCAACCTCGTTACCGCGGCGATATTTGCGGCATGTCTTGCCGCGGGGTCGCGAAACGTCTGGCTTGACTACGGAAACACGTTTTTCGGCGTCCTGGAGTTCGGCCTGTTCCTGGACGGCTGCCTGGAAAGGCATCGGCCATGAACCCCGACGTCGTCGAACGTCTGGTCGTGGTGCTGCTCGTCGGTGTGATTGCGGCCATCGCTATCACGATAGCCTTCGCCTGCTTTGAGGACGGCGAGTGATGGGCCACTGTTCACCAATCGCGCGGCGGCTGGCCCCGTCCCGTGTAGCCCCTGCCGCGGATGGTTCCGCTTCCTGCGGTGGGGGCGATCTTTCCAGTGTCCGGTTTCGCTGCGCTTCTCCGACCAAGGTTTGCGCTGCGTCACCGATTGTTGTCCAGAGCTCAAGCTGTTCCTCCGTCTCAGGGAGGCAATAGGTGATCCGCTTAGCTTCCAATACGGCCTCCGCAAGCCCGTTTCCGATGCACACATCATCGGAGCAAGACATGCGACAGTCTGGGCTACAGAAGCGCCTAGTTGGGGCCAGGGATGCGACAATTGTCGCGGATCGCATCAACGCCTTCTTGCGCAGGCGCCATCCTTTCATAACGGCGAAGCAGGTTGCGTCCGACACCGGCATAGCCCCGGCGACGATCAGCAAATGGCTGGAGCGCAACAGCGCGCCGAGCTGCATGCACATGGGGCGACTCTATTTCGCCTACGGCATCGACTTCTTCGCGGCGGCATTTCCGTGCCCATCGCTGGAACGCGCGGCCCTCGTCGAGCAACAGGCAAAACTTGAAGCCGAGGCTGAACGCATCAAGGCCAGGATCGCGGAGTACCGCCCATGAAGAGCGCAAACCGCATCATGGGGCTGTTCTGTGTCTGGCTGGCCGGGGTTCGGCTGAGGCGAGCCGACGCGCATGTGAGGGCTTACGAGGCTTGGATGCGGCGCTCGGTGGCATTCGAGGCACGCTCATGAGCGCTGCCGTCAAGCTACACCCACGCATCCAAGACGAGTTCTACGTTGAGCCGCAATGGGCCACCGCACTTCTACTGAGGCATGAAACATTCACCGGACCGGTCTGGGATCCGGCTTGCGGCAGCGGGAACATCTGTCGCGCCGTCAGGGCGACAGGTTTAACCACAGTTGGATCGGACATCGTCGAACGATCCGACGATGATGAAGCTTGGTGGTGCGGTCCGCTAGACTTTCTGACAGGTCGCGGCCCGGAACATGTTCGAAGCATCATCACCAATCCACCGTTCTTTCGCGCGGTCGGCACCGAGGCTTTCATCCGCAAAGCGCTTACGATCGCATCGGATAAGGTGGCGGTCTTCACCGACGTCAAGTTCTTGGCGAGCCAGAGACGGGCAGAAGGCCTGTTCGCAGAGCACTGCCCCCATCGGGTCTGGATCCACGCCAAGCGACCGTCCTGCCCACCTGGTGCTCACCTTGCAGCCGGACACGAGGCCAAGGGAGGAACGGCGGACTGGTGCTGGCTCGTGTGGGACCTGAAGGCGCCGAAGGTCTCCACGTACCAAGGCGGCTGGCTTCGGGATCCACGCCCATGAGCACCAGCGGCGGCGCCTCCTGCGCTCCCCTCCGTGCCAACGGCCATGACGTCGAGGTCGAGGCGCGACCCGAGACCATCACCTTGGGATTGATCGACGCCTTCCGAGCCTTACGGGAGCGCAAGTTCCAGATCGACGAAGCGCGAGACGTCCTGGCGCGGTCGCATCCCGAGGCGTTCCGGGACATCCGCGCGGCGCAGCGGTCCGCGGCCGTTCGGGCGGCGGGGCCGCAGCCGGCACCTGGGACGGAACGCCGGGGCGCCTGGACAAGGCAAGTGGCGGACGGGGAGACGAGGCCGTGAGCACGCTGTTCCCGCCGGCCCTCATCACGGCCGTATGCTCGGCTCGATGGTCCATGACGGCGGCCGCCATCGCGGCGCGGCACGGCATCACCCGGAACCAGGTCTGGCACCTTTGGCATACGCACCGCGGGCTCATCCCCGCGCGACCGCCGACCGTCGATGGCGACGGCGCTGTGCCACCTGGCCTGATGACTGTTCTGTACCGGGCTTTGACCGATGCAGGGGACCGGGGCCTGACCGTCGATGAGATTGCCGCAGTAACCTACGCCGGCCGGCCTCCAGCGAGCTACGCCAGGGCCACACGACAGCGACTGTCGAGCCTGCGCGTCCGGCTGCCAGAGGGGTCGATCGTGCCGGTGCCGGGCGACCGCTACGCCCTGGCGAGGGTCGAGGAACAGGAGCCGGTCGCGCCTCCGCCGGAGCGGCCGGCCGGGCTCGCGGAGAGCTTTGGCATCGCAGTGGTCGAGCGCCGGGTCGGTGACGCCGTGGTGTCGCTGGCGCGGGTGCGGTTCCTCGACGGAGCGCGGGCATGACGGCAACGCCTCGCAAAACCGAGAACTCTGTCCAGGTTTCGGTGCTGGTCTGGATTCGCGAGAACGTGTCGCCACTTGTCTGGCACTGCGCTAACGGCGGTTCGCGGCACAAGCTCGAAGCCAGAAAGCTCAAGACCTTAGGTGTCAAAGCCGGTGTGCCAGATCTCATGTTTATCGCACAACATGGCCCGACCCGAGGCATGACGTATTACATCGAGGTCAAAGCACCTGACGGCCACGTCGACATCGAACAGAAGAAGTTCGCACGAGAAGCTCAAGAATTAGGCGCGCCTTGCGCCGTAGTCTTCTCGAAAACCGAAGCCATCGCTCAGTGCAAAGCCTGGGGCGTGACCAAGGCGGTGAATCAATGAATGACGCCGTGAGCGGCCTCAATCCTTTCGACGCCTACGCCGAAGCGGTCAAGCCGCAATGGCAGCGCGGTCAGGAGAACTCCGTGGCAAAGGCCACACAGACCCGTGCCAGGACCAAGGCGGAAAAACAGATCGACGAGGACGAAGTGCTGGAACGGATGTGGCGGGCCGGGAAAAAGCAACAGCGCACCGAACTGATGGCCGGACCTCATGGCAAGGAGATCAAAGGACTAATGACTTTCTTGCGGACCATGACGCTGTCGAGCGCTCCGGCCCTCATCACTTTCATTGAGCGCGCGGCCTGGATACGTGCCGCGCCCGAGGATGTCCGTCACGCGGTCTTGGAAATCGTCGCCATAGGCATCGGAAATCTAAGGGTCAAGGAAGGCTTCGAACGCTTCGACGACGCACTGTGGGATGAGCCCCCCAAGGCCTTCCATATCATCAGAGATTTGGTAGGCGTCCGATGATCAAGACAGCCCTCGACGCCTATGCGGCGTCCTCACGCCGGGAATGGCAGACCGACCGAAGCCAAACGGTTGGCGCATCGGAAATCGGGATGTGCGCTCGGAGGGTCGCATTCTCGAAGACTATGGACGACCCCGTTTCTCGCGTCGATCAGGATGATGATTTCGAAGACAGTTGGGGGGCGGCGCGGCGCGGGAACCTGATCGAGGATCACCTGTTCGTGCCGGCGATCCGCGCGAGGTTCGGTGCGGCGGCATTATTCACCGGAGACGAGCAACGCACCTTCACGTCCGGTTTTCTGTCGGCAACACCAGACGGGTTGCTGATCGAGCAACCGCGCGACGCCCTGGCGCATCTCGGCGTCGCCGATATCGAAGGTGACGCGATCGACCTCGACTGCAAGAGCATCGATCCACGGACGCGGCTCACCGGTCCAAAGCCCGAGAACGTCTTCCAAGTCCAGGTGCAGATGGGGTTGATCCGGGAGACCACGAACTTTCGGCCCGGCTATGCGGTGATCTCCTACATCGACGCGTCGTTCCTGGACCGCGTCACGGAATTCACAGTGCGGTTCGATCCCACCGTTTACGAGACCGCGAAGGATCGGGCACGGCAGATCATGACGGCGGCTCACGGCAAGGATCTGCGACCTGAAGGCATCATGGCGGGCGGCGCGGACTGCGGGTGGTGCCCCTTCACGCGGCAATGCGGGACGGTTCGCGCCGCGCGGGTTCCGAAGGACGTCGTCGACATACCAGCAGACGTGGCGTCGCTGGTGACACAGCAAGCCGCGCTCGCCAAGGGCAAGGCAGCCGACGTCGAGATGCTGGAAGCAGAAATCGCCCAGCACAAGGAAAGAATTCGCGACGCTTTGGAGGGGGCCGGATCAAAAGGGCTTCCGGGCGTCGTAAGTTGGAGTTCTGTCAAAGGGCGGCAGTCGTGGGACGACAAGGCGATCAGAGCAGTGGCCGAGGCCGCCGGTATCGACCTGTCATCCTTCAAGAAGATTGGCGATCCCTCAGACAGACTGACATTGCATGGGAGCAGCACACATGGCTAAGTCCCTTGATATAACAGATCACCGATTTGGGAGGTTGGTTGCTATTCAACTATCGGAGGTTCGACCGAGATATAAGAGCATGTGGCAGTGCCAATGTGATTGCGGTAACATAACCAGTGTTGACAAAAGCAATCTGCGAAGCGGAAACACAATCGCCGCTCTTCAAAGTCACGGACGAAAGTCAGTGATGCAGCATCGTCTGCACAGACCAGCCTGAATGGCTAACCAGGAGCTAAAATCATGAACGCTTTAATCGAAACGCATAACGAAAGTCTCACTGCGGCATCGAACAAGAACTTCTTCGAGACATACGCCGATGAGATGAAAAAAAACCGTATCGTCGGCAATTTGTTGCGGTTCAACAAGGGAGACTGGCTCGTCGGACAGGACAATGACGAACTGAAACTCGGAACCAAGCTCGTCGCCGCCGTCGAGGAGGTGATAGTCGGCTATCTGAAATGGGAGGACAGCAAAGTCGTCGACATGCGGATGGGCAGGGTCAAGGATGGGTTCGTCATGCCGGCGCGCCGCGACCTCGGCGACGTCGATCAGGGGGTTTGGGACACCGACGATCAAGGCAAGCCGCGCGATCCCTGGCAAATGACGTCCTACCTCATCCTGAAGGCGGCGGAAGGGCAGGATCTCTACACCTACGCCCCCTCCTCGGCGGGCGGCCGCAACGTCGTCGCGGCACTCTGCGGCGAGTATGGCAAGCACAGCCGGCAGAAGCCCGACGAGTTCCCGATCGTCGAGCTCGCGGTCGACAGCTACATGCACAAGGTCAAGAGCTACGGCCGCATCAAGGTGCCGGTGCTGCAGATCATCGGTTGGGTGAACAAGTCGGCCACCATGACGGCGGTCGCGGGTGAGGCAGCAGACGCTGAAGCCGATCGCAAGGCGGAGAAGGAGCAGGAGGAAGTGCCAGGGCGGGAGGAAGCGCCAGCCACACCGATGAAGAGCGGAAAAGGCACCAAAACCGCTGGCACAGCCGAGACGCGGTTCTAAACCTTGACGCAAGGCGAGCAATTTAAGCCAGCGATTGAGTTCCTGTCGGGGGTCTTCGGACCCTCGACCGGACAACCGATCTTCCTGTGCTCGCTCCCGAACGAGCGCGACGCCTCCGACCAGGTAGGCGAACGCCGTATTATGTCCCGCGACCCAGCCGACGTCGCGTCCTTCGTGGCGCGGTGGGACAGGCCAGGCCGCGGGCTCTTCTTCTGTGTCGCGACACTGGTCGAGAATGCCCAGCCGGAGAGGCCCAAAGGCTCTGTGCGCCACAAACGCAGCGTGGCGGAGATCGCGCTGTTCCACGCGGACATCGATGAGAAGTCGATCGCGATCCCGCTCGAGGACGTGTTCAAGGTGCTACGCGAGTTGCCTTGCCCGCCGTCCGTGGTGGTACGGTCTGGACACGGCTTGCATTGCTACTGGCTGCTGAAAGAGTCGATCCAAGCCGACGATCTCAGCATCGAGCGGGCGGAGCGCATCAACGCCCTCTTGGCCGACGTCGTCGGTGGCGACCCGGTGTCCGACGTCTGCCGACTCATGAGACTGCCGGGCAGCCACAACACCAAACACGGCGAATGGGTGACCGTCGAGGTCGCCTTGGGCGGTTACGAGCGGCGCTACGAGGTCAACGATATCGAGGACATGCTCGACGTGCTCTCACCCCGAATCGCACGCCGGGATGCACCGCGCCGAACGACGCCGACACGGCACGACAACCCTTTCCTGGCCGTGGCCGCGAAGCTCGGATTCAAGCCGTCGATCGAGGTCGAACAGCGGCTCGCCGCCATGACCTACCAGGGCGGCGACGAGACGTCGGTCCATGAAACGCAAGTCGTGGTCACGGCGGCATTGCTCGGCCAAGGCAAGCCAGTCGAAGAGATCGTCGACATCGTGATCGAAGCGACCCGTACCGCTGCCGGAGACTACGGATCACGATGGAATTGGGCTCGCGAGCGCCGTACGATCCAAGGACAATGTGAAAGCTGGCTCCGCAAGCATCCCGAGCTGAGAATGAGGTCGGAACAAGAGGAAGAGGATCGGGTCGCTTCAAACGGCGGCACTGTCGTTGCTCTCGTGAATCGAAGGAAGCCAAAAGGGTCGGCCAAGGGTAGCGACAACGTCGATCTTCCCGTGATCGTTGCAGATGGCGTCATCGCGGCCGTCCGCTCCGCGGGACACGACATCCTTCTCACAGAGGGCGATGTCTTCATCTATGGCGCCGGGGTCTGGGCTCCGATGACGCCAGCGGACAAGCAATGGCTCACGGTCATGATCCAGGAAGGTTTCGAGACGCTGGGCAAGCCTGCGAAAACCAACAACCTTAACGCGACGTGGAAGCGGTTGACGGAGCATCCCGGGCTGCTGTGTCGCAGCGTTAAATGGAACGCCGATGACATGATCGCCGCGACGAACGGCATGCTGGACCCGGTGACAGGCAACTTTGTGCCGCATAGCCCTTCATTCTTCTGCCGTCGCAAGATTGGAACAGATTATCGCCCGGACGCCGTATGTCCGATGTTCGAACGGTTTGTCGACAGCCTGTTTGCCGATCGTGTTCTGGCGGAGCGGGAACAGTTCGTCGCGACCATACAGGCGTTCATTGGAGGCGCGCTCGCAGTCCATCTCCTATCGCGAGAAGAGCGTAAGGCTTTGATTCTCGTCGGTCCATCGCGGACAGGAAAAACGGAACTATCCCGTGTGGTCCGCCTGCTAATCGGCCATCCAATCGCGACCCCCTCTGTCGCGGAAATGTCGGAGCGGTTCGGCCTCGCGCCTTTTTATGGCGCGTCGGCCTGGATTCGCGACGACGCGATCAATGAGGGCGACAGCCTTGATCCGCAGCGCTTCAAGACGATCATAACCGGTGAGCCGATCGACATCGAGCGCAAGCATCTGCCGGCCGTATCCGGGTGCGAACTGGCGATTCCCGTTCTCCTCACCACGAACGCCCTGCCGCGCAATCGGGATACGTCTGACGCGGTCTTCAACCGATCCTTGATCCTCGACATGACCAACGAGGTCTCCGAGACCGTTGCCAATGCGATGAGAATTCAGGTCGGAGTGCCTCGCGGGGTCTCAATCGGGCCTCACATATTTTCAATCGAAGGACCTGGCATCCTGAATTGGGCTCTGGCAGGCCTGCGCCGTTTGCTGGACCGCGGCTGCTACGATCTGCCGGAGAGTGTGAGAGCGTCGATCCAAAGGTTCAAGGACGACTCAAACCCTGTCAGCGAGTGGGTCCGCACATCGATCATCAAACGGACCGGTGCCAAGGTACGCCGTAACGATGTTCTCTGCGCCTATCACGGCTGGCAGAAGGAACAGGATGGTGATGAGGCCCGCGCCTTGGGCGGCAGGGCTTTCTGGCCACGGTTCCGCAAGGTGGCGACCTGGAGCGACCCTGACAACACCGATGCGCGCGGCGAGCGCTGGGTTACCGGTCTGGCCCTGACGGACGAGGGTCTGCACCTTTGGGAACGTCACAATGACAATCCACTTCGCAGCGGAACTAAGGGCGCGTCTCTGTCCCGCAACGACGTCAATCGCTTGTTCACCGAGGAGAAAACCGATGATGGCACCCGCTTTTAGCGTTCGACCTGCTGCGCCGACCTGCAGTGATGGGGGGGGCACAGCACATTGGAAGTGCTGTGCCCTTTTGCGTCATGCTGTTTTCGCATGTGCTGTGGCCGACGTGCAGCCGACGTGCAGTGGGTTAACGTATTGGTTTTGCACGAACTTTTCTCTTGTACAGCACTACAGCACTTCTTTTCTTAAAAAGGTAAAAGGCACATATATACACATACACTCGCATACATATAGAAAGATAGGAGAGGGGGTCGTTCTGCTGTTCTGCTGCGGGCCGCAGTCGGAGCCCCTGTCGTGAGCGCGGCGGGGGACGCGGCGTCGGTCCGGGACTGGATCGCCCAGACAGCGAAAGCCGCTACCGCGTTCGAGCGACGCTGGACTGCGGGTGCCCTGAAGCGTGTCGATGCCGGTCTGGCGAAGCGACTTCGGCTGCAGCTCGACGATTTCAACGAGGCGACGCTGTCGGGCTCGGAATCCGATGTCGAGAAGCATGGCGCCGCGACGTGCCGAGGCTACGCGGCCGTGGTGCGGGTCATGGAAGCGGCGGGTGCGCCAGACGATGCCTATCTCGAGGGCTGGTGCGCCCGAACCGGTTTCCGAGTCGCCATAGCGAATCAGAGGGCTGCGGCCGACCGGGTTGCCGAGCTTCATGGCCGACAAGTCTGTTTCGTGACGCCCGACGAAGTCGCCGCGATCCTGGCCGGGCTCGAAGGTTTCAAGGTCATCGACGTGATTAAGCGGCAATTTCCTGGTGCGGAGGTGATCGACTTTCACCCTGACGAGCCGGCCAAGGGTGATAGTGGCCTCTTACCCGATCAAAGGAACCCCCATGCGTGACCTCCGCGCTATGCTGGCCGACCTCACAAGGCCGGATGCCGGGCCTGGGAAGCCCGTGGACGCCGATTCAGGCGGTTCGGCATCCGATGTGCCGGCCGGAGACGGAACCGGGTGTGTGCGGGCTCCACAGCGGCCCGAGCCCATTCGAGCCGAGACCTTGTTCGAACCCGGGAAACGGGTTGCCTTCGAGACGGTGCTTCGCCTAGCTCGCGAGACGCACGCGCTCATCTGGGATGCTGCGCTGGCGATCGTGCGTGCTGCGCCGTCCCCGCTTCTTGCCACCTTCTGGGCTGGCGGACTTGCCCCGCGGCTCGGGAGGGGTGCTGAGCAGGCGCTTCAAGGCCGCTTCCCGGCGCCGTTCCGTTTCCTCGTTGCTGTAAGCTTCGTTCGGTTCCTCGCCCATGTCGGACCTCAATCTTCGCCCAACGCACCGCTACCCGGAGGTCGGCCGCTGCATCTACTGCGGCACCACCGAGCCTCCGCTGTCCGACGAGCACGTTATCCCGTTCTCCCTTGGAGGGCATCTCTTATTGCCCAAGGCAAGCTGTAAGTCATGTGCAAACGAAACGCATGCTTTCGAAGGAAAGACGGTTGGCACCACTCTGAGGAACATACGCTTGCGTTACGGCTTTCCGACCCGCCGTCCAAAGCAACGTGAAACGCATGTTGAAATTGGAACTGTCGACGATCGTGGACTAACCGGACGAAGAAAGGTGCCGGTCACTGAATATCCAGTCGGGGCCTTTTTTCCTCATTTTGGTCGCGCAGGTTTCTTTCTGGACTCGCCGCCACACCTCGATGTTTTACAGCACACCGCAATGGGCTATGCCACAGATGATCTTAACGACTTCAAGAAGAAATATAACTGGGATGGGAAATTGACAATGCAGCATCTTCCTGTTGAGTTTGCGCGGACAATAGCTAAGATAAGCTACGCTTACGCGGTAGCTGAAATGGGATACGGTGCTTTTACTCCGATTTGTATTCCATATTTCCTAAAGAGGGCCAGTAACGTGTCTTACGTATTCGGCCAAGTAGGCATAAACAAACCAATCAAAGGAGATTCTCCCATTTGGCAAATAGAGATGGGGGTTTTAACACATAACAATAGGCACTCGTTAAATGCTCTTTGTTCCCTTCTCCCCGGAATGGGAACGCCTATCTATGAAGTCATGCTAGGATATTTCCATGGCCAAGCACAAATCGCGTTTCTCAATGAGCAGTTCTCCAATAAGCGCCTCGTAGTAGCTCCGCTCCCGTTCGCTTAACTCTTCCCATGATCCGGTATTGCCAGGGTCTAGAAACTCCTCGGCCTCGAATAGCCGCTTGGCGAGGCGGCGCCTCGCGGATAGCTCACGATATTCTTTGTTGATACTTTCGCTGTCGTTTTCCATCGAAAATCGCTAACTCAAGTGCATAATCGCCAGGCTGCGGATAGCGCGGAAGGAGGGTTGAGGATGTTGTTTTACATGTCCTTCGCGGACGATGATAGTTTCCGTGGCGCTGTCATCACGCATGCCGAAAACGAAATAGCTGCCTGCTTGAAGACTCACCAGATGAATATCAACCCTGGTGGCGAGATCCTGTTCGTGGATGCGTCCGGGTCTCCCTTGGAGGCCATGCCGCAATGGTGGGACAGGCTCCTCACCCGCGAGGAAGTCGCGCAGCTCGACTAAGGCCTATGAAAAACCCGCCCGGCTCTCACCGGACGGGCGGCACGCATGGAAAGTTCTGGCTGGGCCATTCCGAGCGCGAGACATAGAGGATCACGATGATCGTTTCAACTTCGGACGAAGACGACACCCCTCGCCGTCCCCACGACGACATTCCCGATGGGGAGCAACAATCCCGCATGGATAGGGCCAGGCAGGATGGGGCGCGGCATGTGCCGGGCAAGGAAGCTCCTCGGCCCGAGATCGAAGCCGCACTGCGTGAGGCCGGGTTAATGGAACCCGTCGCGGTTTTCGCGGCCCCCATCCCCACCGTCGAGGGAGCCTATCGGATCAATGGCCGGACGCATATCGTCAAGGACAGGGAGTCGAGCTCCAATCCAGATTTCAAGCTAATCGACGATGTCTACGAGATTATAGCGCCGGATAAATCATGGTTCGTGTTGACGATCCAACCCAATGTGGCGGCACCGGAGCGCATGCGGCGCTTCGTTGAGCGTCAGGGGTGCAAAGCCTATTGGCCTCGCAGCGTTAGGGTTGTGAGCCGCGGCAACGGTGTCCGAAAGCGTAATGTGGTCTTGGTGAAGCCGGCGTTCGCCAGCTATGCCTTGGTCCATCTGCCTCAGCGATCATCCGATGGCGGCGGACCGCCTTTTGGGGCCCTGACCGGTGATGAAGGCCAATTCTATGGCGTCGGACGCTTCGTCGAGTTCGGGTCTGGCCCGATGTCCGTTCCAGATGTCCTCGTACAACATATCCTCTCGCAGGAAAACGAAGGGATCTATGATGAAACGGTCTTCAAGCGTACAAAGCGCGTGTCCAAGCTTCCCGAATGGGTGGAGGTCGGCGCAATGGTCCGGATCGTCGATGGTCCCTTTGCGTCTTTCCCAGGCACGATTGAAGCGGTGGACGAGGAGAAATCACGGGTGAAAGTAGGGGTGGCGATCTTCGGGCGGATCTCGCCTGCCGAAATGGAGCTTGCGCAAGTCGCGCCGATGCGATAAGGGCTTGGGACGGTTCGATTTCGGGTTCCATTCTGCGCTGCGGCGCTAACCGAGACCCAGAGGGGAAAAAATCACCCTCGTACGGAGGCTTGTGGCCTCGCACCGACAATCGCCCCTGTAGCTCCAATGGCAGAGCGGCCGATTTGTAACCGCAGGTCGTCAGTTCGATTCTGACCTCGGGCTCCAACTCCCGCTTCCAAATTCGCCCGATGGGCAATCAGGCTACGCGGCGGCACGATAACCGCTCAAACTCAGAGTGGAATTGAGCGGTGCCAATCCTCTCCAATGCGAAGTATGAGCTTTTCGCCCAGGCGATGGCTCAAGGGATGAGTGCTTCGGCGGCCTATGTCGCGGCGGGCTACGAGGCCCACGGCTCTAATGCGGGTCGGCTGAGCAAAAATGAGCAAGTGCGCGCACGTGTTCAGGAGATCCTCTCCGAAGGGGCTAGGCAGGCCGGCGTAACGGTCGAGGCGGTTGTCCGTGAGCTAGCCAAGATCGGCTTCAGCGACCTCCGCAAGGCAGTCAGGTGGCACTCCAATGTGACCGAGGTTGGCGAGGACCCTGACACGGGTGAACCTGCTATCCGGGCCTTCAATCAAGTCGTGCTCATCGACAGCGACAAGATCGACGACGCTACGGCCGGTGCGCTTGCCGAGGTTTCGCAAACCAAGGAAGGCGCGCTGAAAATCAAGCTGCACGACAAACTCGGTGCGCTTGAGAAGCTCGGCAAGCACCTTGGGATGTTCAAGGATCCGGAGTTGAATGCCAACGTCACGGTCCAAATCAGCTCCGGCGACGCCAACCTATAATCCGAACCCCGGTCAAATCCGGGGGCAGGCTCTTCTTGAAGGTTCGCAGCGGCACACGCTGCTTGCGGGTGGGGTTCGTTCCGGCAAGACACTGTTGCTGACGCGCGCCGTGGTGATCCGGGCGCTTCGTGGCGCCGGATCCCGTCATGCCATCCTGCGCTTCCGTGACAACGCCGTCCGGGCTTCGATCGCCCTCGACACGCTGCCCAGGGTGATGTCGATCTGCTTTCCCGGCGTGAAGCTCACCGAGCACCGGCAGGACAAGTTCTTCGCGCTGCCCAATGGCTCCGAAATCTGGCTCGGCGGCCTCGACGACAAGGAACGGGTCGACAAGATCCTCGGGACCGAGTTCGCGACGATTCTGTTCAACGAATGCAGCCAGATTCCCTACTCATCGGTGCTGACGGCGCGGACCAGGCTGGCGCAACAGGTCGATGGCCTGAGGCAGCGGGCCTATTACGACATGAACCCGTCCGGCACGGGGCATTGGACCTATCACGAATTCGGGGAAGGCCGCGACCCGGTCAGCCGGAAGCCGCTCGCCGATCCCGAGAACTACCGTCGCGCCTTCATCAACCCGAACGACAACGCCGCGAACCTCAGTCCCGAGTTCCTGGCTTCGCTCGCCAACCTGCCCGACAAGCAGCGCCGCCGGTTCTTCGATGGCCAGTACGTTGCCGAGGTCGAGGGTGCGCTGTGGACCTATGACGGGCTGGAAAAGTGCCGGATCGATCCCGTGCCGAACGAGCAGCCGGCCGTTACGCTGGCTCGGCTTGGCATCGGCCGGGTGGTAGTCGCTGTGGACCCTTCCGGCGCCGCTGGCGAGGAAGACAAGCGGTCCGACGAGATCGGCATCAGCGTGGTTGGCCGGGCCGGCAAGAAAGCTTATGTTCTCGCGGATTGCACCTTACGTGCTGGTCCGGAGCAATGGGCCAAAACCGCGGTGAAAGCCTTCGACGACTGGTCTGCCAACACCATCGTGGCGGAACGGAACTTCGGCGGGGCGATGGTCGAGGCGGTCATCCGCACAGCGCGACAGAATTTGCCCGTCAAGTTGATCACAGCGTCCCGTGGCAAGCACGTCAGAGCCGAGCCGGTCGCAGCGCTCTACGAGGCGGGCGACGTGGCTCATCTTGGGCGGTTTCCAGATCTTGAAGACCAGTTATGTAACTTCTCTTCTGCCGGCTACACCGGCGAGCGAAGTCCTGACCGGGCCGACGCGATGGTGTGGGCCATGAGCGAGTTAATGATCGACAGCTTTATGCTTTCCACCTCCTCGCTCGTCCAGACCTACCGCACGAGACGCTGAGTGCCCGACGATCCTTCTACGACATCGACAGAATACAAGCGCATGGAGCCGAGGTGGCGCCTCGTGTCGGACATTCTCGATGGTGTCGAGGCAATCAGGGCACGGCGATCGACCTATCTGCCCAGGTATGAGATCGAGACGCAGGGTGACTATGATCGGCGTCTTTCCTCGGCGCCATGGCGCCCCGAGTTTGCCGATATCCTGCAGACGTTGGCGTCCAAACCGTTCGGGCGTGATGTCACGCTGAAAGGCAACGTTCCCGACGATATTCAAGGGACAGTTGATCCATCCACGAAGATGCGCTCTGGCGGACTCGTAGACGACATTGACGGTCGTGGAAATAGTTTAACGGTTTTCGCATCCGATGCATTCTCTAACGCGGTGGCCAAGGGCGCTCACGCTATCCTCGTTGACCATCCGCCGATGCCTGATAATGCATCGCGGGCCGATGAGAAAACAGCAGGTGCTCGTCCATATTGGATCCAGGTGCCGATCGACAACATCATCGCGCTCTACACTGATGTTGAGGGAGGGCGCGAGGTCATCACCCACGCCCGCATCCGTGAATGTCGGACTGAGCGGGATGGGTATGGCGAGAAGATCGTCAACCAGATCCGCGTACTGGAACCCGGTACGTCGGAAGTGTTCGAGCAAGACACTAAGGGTATCTGGGTGAGCCAAGGTGTGACGCCCATGGTTCGGGGCGGCAAACATCATAGCGTGCCGCTCGCACTGTGTTTCCTCGGCAAGAGGCTCGGGATGCAGGAGGTCAGACTTCCTCTACAAAGTGTTAGCGACATGCAGATCGAGCTTTTCCAGGCTCTGTCGAGGTATGAGGAAATCCTGGTCTACGCGGGGTCTCCCATGCTGTCGGGGAATGGGATCGCTCCGCCTTCCGAGAAGGAGCGCGCTATCGCGCTTGGTCCGAAGACAATTCTCTTTGCCCCTCGTATAGGGGACGGCCCCACGCCCTATTGGGATTTCGTTCAGCCAAACCCGGCCAACATCACCGCCATCAAGGCCAGTGTCGAAGCGATCCAGTCTGATATGCGTCGGATCGGACTTCAGCCACTCACCGAACAACCGGGCAATCCGACCGCCACTGGTAAGGCCATCGACGCCGCTAAGGCCCACAGTGCGGTGAAAAGTTGGGCGCTTTTGCAAAATGACGCCATTGAGCAGGCCATGGTGTTCACGGCACAGTATCTCGGCATCGAGACGACGATCCAAACCGAAGTGTCAACGGACTTCAGCGTCCTCCCGTATGCGGCAGAGCCGCTTAAGGCGTTACTGACGGCTCGGGCGACAAAGGACATTTCGCACGAGACGTTGATCGGCAGCCTAAAGCGCTTTGACGTACTGCCTGCCGATTTCGATATGCTTACGAATGAAGTTCAGCTTGCGGCTGAATCTGATCGCCTTGTTGCTACTGGCGCACCGCCAATCCAAGAGACGATCAAGGTTCAAGACTGATTGTAGTTCTGAGTTGATCCAGGATCGGGTCTTCTCTGATTAGGCTGGATGGCCTTTGGCTGGCGGATGCCATGGAGAAGTTCAATTGAAGCTTAAAACAGTCGTTATCGAAGGCAAGACTTACGCCGAAGTCCAGGACGACAAGCCGATCATTGTGGATGACGATGGCAAGGATGTCGCTTTTGATCTTGCGCATACTCGAAATACGATCTCCCGTCTCAATGGCGAGAGTAAGACCCAGCGCGAAGCTCGCGAGGCTGCCGAAGCCAAGCTGAAGGCGTATGAGGGCATCGATGACGCCGACTCCGCCCGTAAGGCGCTGGAGACCGTCAAAAACCTCAAAGAGGGCGAGCTTCTGACCGCGGGTCAAGTACAAGAAATCAAGGATGCGGCTCGCCGCGCTGCTGATGAGCAGGTCAGCGCCGCTGCTAAGGAGCACGCCAAAAAGCTTCGCCTCGCTGAGGCGGATCGCGATCGCTTCAAGGGCGATCTGGATAGCACACTGCTTGGCCTCGCTTTTACGCAGTCTAAGTTCATCAATGATCGCTCTGCCGTTCCAGCCGCGATGATGAAGGCGCAATTCGGCTCGAACTTCAAGTTCGAGGACGGCAAGATGATCGCCCATTACCCTAATGGGGAAAAGATCTTTTCTGTCGCGCGTCCTGGTGATCCTGCCAATTTTGATGAGGCTATCGAGACCTTGGTGGAGCAGTACCCCTACCGGGACAGCATTCTCAAAGGCACCGGCTCGACGGGTGGTGGTTCTCGTGGAAGTGGGAATGCCAGCGGTGGTTCAGGCCGGACCATGACCATGTCGGCCTTTAACGCGCTGCAGCCTGGCCAACAGGCGCAGATCATGTCCGGTAAGGATCGACCTACTCTGGTCGAATAACATCACCTCCACCGACCTCGGATGAGGTTCAATCAAGAATACTTCACACAAACGCGCATCGCTGACCGAAGCCCTGGATGGGGATCGGTGCTCAGGCCAGATGGCAACCCTGAACATCAATCCTCTTCTTTGACAGGTTAAAACCATGGCGAATACCTTTCCAGCCGGTCTGATCGCCCCGCTCTATGAAGCGCTCAATTCGGTCAGCCGAACTTTTGTTGGCTTCATCCCCGGTGTTACGCGGGATAATGGCAACTTCAGTCGTGCTGCTCTCGGTCAGACCGTGACCTCGTTCACGGTGCCGACCATATCTGGTTCCGATATCGTGCCCAGCATGGTGCCGCCGAACGACGGTGATCAGATTTTCGGCCTGACCAACCTGACGATCAGCAAGTCGCGCTATTACCCCATCAAGTGGAACGGCGAGGAGGAACTTGCCGTCAACAACAATGGACCGACGTTCGCCCCCATGCTGCGCCAGCAGTTTCAGCAGGCTTTCAACGCTGCTGTTACTGAGGTCGAACAAAGCCTCGCCAGCACGGCATACGCTGCGGCCTCGCGGGCCTCGGGCACGGCAGGAACGGCGCCGTTTGGCATTGCCAATAACCTTGGCGACTTTGCTCGTACTGCTCAGATCCTTGACGAGAATGGCGCGCCCAACGTTGCGCGTTCCATCATCGTCAACTCGGGCGCGATGGCCAACCTTCGCGGCAGTCAGTCGGTTCTGTTCAAGGCGAACGAGGCCGGTACCGATGACCTTCTACGTCGCGGAACAGTTGGCGCAGTCGAAGGCTTCAAGATTGGTTATTCGCCCGGCATCAGGGGGATCACGAAGGGGACCGGCGCTGGGTATGTACTTGGGGCCGGAACCTATCCGGTCGGCACCACCGCGCTACCCGTGACGACTGGCACCGGCACCGTGCTCGCCGGAGACGTGATCACCCTGGCTGGCGATACCTATCAATACGTCGTGGCGGCTGGCGCTTCGGCGCCCGGTACCATTTCGATCCAGTCGCCTGGGCTGAAAATCGTTCATGCGGCTGGCGATGCGCTTACGATCGGTGGTAGCTTCACCCCAAACATCGGCTTTACGCAGGACGCGATGGTCCTGGCAACGCGCCCTCCGGCTCTTCCCCTCGGCGGAGACATGGGTGAGCATCAGCTTGTGCTCGATGATTTCTCGGGCCTCGTGTTCGATGTCGGCCGCTACGTCGGTTATCATCAGGTGCGCTACGAAGTCGGTTTAGCATGGGGCCAAGCCGCTGTTAACCCGGCTCATATCGCCCTTCTGCTTGGCTGATTGAGCGGGGCCTTAAATGTCCCCGTGTTCCTCCATCTTTTGGTTTAGGAGGCCTTGATGGCCGACGCGCAAACGCTCACCCCGTATTCCGATACCGACAAGGCCAAGGCTGACGCTATGGCGGCTCAGACCAAGGCCGTCGAAATGCAGAACAAGGCCAACGATTCTACGAAGACCAAGGAGCAGTTGTCGGCCGATAAGGCCAAGGCTGACGCCGATAACGCAAACGCCAAGCTGGCTCAGGTCACAGCAGAAGAGACGGCGCCTGCAGGCGTCAGTACCGCCGAGGAAGCCAAGATCATGGCGCCGATCCCCGGTGACATGCCGGCTGACGAACATATGGCTCAAAAGTTCGGGAACGATCCTGCCAATCCACAGCCTCTTCCGGGCACAACGGACGGCGACGGCAAGACCGTTGATCTCTATCGGATCACGCCCGACAGCCCGGATCGGGTGACGATCAGGGTGCATCCGGATATGGTCGGTAACTACCTGCGGGCAGGCTGGAGCCGCGACTGATCCGGTATGCGAGGGCGTAGCCGATGATCCTTCCTACTGTCGCCATTCACCACCCCCTTGATCATGACGTCGTCATGAACGTCAATGCGGCCGACTACCGCGAAGGTGAACATGAGATGTGGGTTGATCCCATGCCCACCGATACTGATGATTTCCGCGTCCAAAAGGGTGCGCGGGGACTTTGGTTCGTGAAGCGCGGTGGCGAAGCTCTGACGTCGGGTTTCAAGACGGAGGCAGAGGCGGAATCCGCCAAGGCTGATCTCGCTTGACACTCCTCGTCGAGGATGGAACTGGCGTGGCTACGGCAGAAAGCTATGTGAGCGTTGCTGGATGTTCCAGCTACGCGATCAGCCACAACTTGACGTTCGACGTGACTGCGTTGTCCCAAGCTGAGGCAGCACTGAGGGTAGCGTCAGCCTACATAGACGACGGCTACCGGCTTCGATTTCCAGGCTATCGGACGTTCAGGCGCGCTCAAGGCAGGGAGTGGCCGCGTACCGGCGCTTTCTACAGCTATGCCGATAATGCGACTCCATCGCCCTACCTCTATGGGTACGGCAGGGGTGGGAGCGGCTACGGCTACACAGCATGGCCCTATGATCCTATCGGCATCAATGCGATCCCGCCAGAGATCGTCAATGCCACTTGTCTTGCGGCGATCCGCGAATATGCGGAGCCAGGTGTTCTTCAACCGGATCTGGAACGTGGCGGCGCGGTATCGCTGCTGAAGGCCGGGCCTGTCGAGGTGAAGTACGCATCGGCAGCTTCTGCTCAGACCATCTTTCAGATCATCGACGCTGCCTTGTCCGGCCTCATCGGGGTGCGAAGCGGCCTGACCTCGCGAGCCACAAGAGGGTGACATGAAGAAAACCACAGCGTCCAAGACCTTGGCTAGCACCAAGACATCGAAGCCCGCTAAGAGCGCCGCTGCAAAGACGCTCGCCAAGGCGTCCCGTAAGAAGTGACATCGCTGCTCGCGGGTTCTCTTGCCCGCACCATCGGCAAGGCCATGAGCGGCCTGTTCCTGCCCGCGACCATGACCCGCGGTGCGACGTCCTACCCCTGCCGCGCGATCTTCGACCAATGGGGCAAGGATTCTGGCTCCGGAGGTGCTCTCACGAACCCGGATGTCAAGGCCCTCGTGTTGGCCAACTCGCTCGCGGTCGAGCCGGCCTCAGGTGACGTCGTTGCCCTTCAAGGGTCCACATTCGTCGTGGTGTCGAACATCGACACGAAGCCGGCGGTTTCCACCGATCCCGCAAGGGCGGTCTGGACCCTGATCGGCAAGTTCTCTCCGGTCGGGTCCGGTGTCCTCGCCGCTTATGCCACGACTGCGGCAGCGCTTGGCACGCCATACAGGGTCTATCGCTCGACCGGCAACAACCCACTGTCGACGGCTCCGATCGAGACCACGCCCGTCGTGGTGACGAGCGCCAAGTCCTCCGGTTTCGACTTCAAGCGGTCATCCACGTTCGAGGACCTCCTGTTCGCCATGCAGGCCGATTTTTCCAACATCAGGATCGGCGACTACCTCGTGGGGTCGAGCGGAACATTCTTCATCGCCGACATGCCGCCGCTCCGCCCCGTGGTGGCGGTGCAATGCAATCGTCTCGCCACCATCTCGCGCTCGAACAGCGAACGTAACGTGGCGGGAGGGCAAGCCCAAGGCCTGCCGAGTCAGCCAGGCAGCACCGGGCGCTACCGCGGCGTCAGCACCGCTGTCGTGCCGTCCGGGGCCGGCGAGACCGACATCGTCATCGGCATCCCCTGTGCCATGATCGGCTCGACGGGCCGCGCCACAGGTACGGGTGAGACCCCGACCGACGCGCCAGGCCCGAGCCGGTGGCGGATCTACCTGCCACAGTCCGCAGCCCCGAAGGGCACGATCCACGACCGCGATATTGTGACGGACGAAGAGGGAATCCGGCATCAGGTCAGCGCCGCTGGGTGGACGCCGGTCGGGTATCGGCTTGAAACCGTGCGGTTGGAGAACTGATCAATGCCGGTGAATGGATTGCCCAAAGTCAGTCTTGACCTAAATCCGGGACGTGGCGGGAAACTGACGGTCGACGGCGTCAGCTTGGGCGGTGTGACCGAGGTTACTGTCCGCGCGACACGTGACAAAATAACAACCGTCTCGCTCGACCTGCATGCTGGCTTTGCCTTGAGGGAGTCTGTGGCGGAGGTCATCATCCGCATCATAGGCTTGGACCATGAGCGGGTGGAATTGTCCAAGCGGGCTGGTGAGGCCGACACTGGTGCCGACAGCCGCGTATTTCGGGCCGCAATGGCCACGCTAGACTGGCTGGTCATGCCGCACGGGCACTTGACTGTGTCGCGAGGCAAGTCTTTGGCGGATTTCGTCGCCGAGGCCGTCGCGGGCGAGTAGACGTGGCAGATATCACCGACGTCACCGACGCGCTTGAGCAAATCGCCATCGCGGCCTGCTATCCGAAGGGTACGTCTTCCCTTTCCGTCTCAGGCAAGCCCATCGACATTGCCCAAGGCTGGGTCGTCTCGGAAGATCTCGACGCCGGCCTGCCGCAGGGCACGATCTTCGTCACGGTCTATGCGGTGCCATCCTCGACCGCGAAGCTACCGGTGCCGCTCAGCGGGTCCAGCGACGGCGTGATCGTGGCGCCGGTCCACGGCATGTCGGCTGTGGTGTCGGACCTGTCGTTCACGCTTTCCGGCACGCCGACGCTCGGTGAATACGCCACCGTGGTCGTCGGCACCCATGCTTATTCCTACCCTGCCATTGCCGGTGACACCGTCCAGATCGTGGCGGCCGCGCTCGCGGCGCAAATCCCAGGTGCCGCGGTTTCGGGATCGACGGTTTCCCTGACATCCGGCCCATCAATCACGGTCCGCATCGGCGCGCCCGCCACGATGGGCAGGACCATCGATCGCGAACGTCAGAACGTCATCCTGGGGGTTTGGGCACCGAACCCGTCCGACCGGACCGTGGTGGCGCGGGCGCTCAAGGTCGCGGTGGCGCAGAACCTCACCATCATTCTGCCCGACACGTCGGAGGCCCTGCTGATCACGCAAGGCATGACCCAGACCGACAAGAACCAACTCGAACTTGCGTGGCGTCGCGATCTCACCGTGCAAGTCACGTTCGACACCGTCGAGACGTACCCGGCCTACGAGGTCACATCGGTGGATGTGACGATCAAGCCCGGCCCATCCTCGCTCACCCGAGCCTACTAGGACCATCCCATGCCCTTCGAAATGACGGTCCAGGAAGCGTTCACCGAACGCCTCCCTGGCGGTGCCATGCGCGTCTGGAGTCGCGGGGAAGAGATCTCCGATCCCATCGTAGTCGACCGGCTTCGGGGCAATCCCCACGTCGTCCAGCGCTGGGAAGACGACCCGCCGCCTGCTCCCGAACCCGCACCGGAACCGGCCGCGAAGACCGATCCGAAGCCGCTCCCCTCCGTGGGCATCAGAAGCTTCGTCCCCATCACCGATCCCGTCACCGATCCGGCTCCCAAGCCCGTCACTGCCTGAGGACCTGACCCTTGGCCATCACCTTCCGCGACGGCACCGTCAACATTGCCGCGATCTCGACGCCTGGCGTGGCGATCGACATCGTTCCGCCGACGCCGTTTCTGACCGGCGCGCCGACATCCGTCCAGGCCAACGTCGGCGTGGCGTCCTGGGGCACGCCCAATACCGTTGTCACGTCTTCGGGCGCTGCGGACGGTTATGCCAAGCTTGGCCGTCCACAGGTCCGCTATGGCGATCTTGCCACCGCACTGGCAGTTCATTTGAGCCAAGGCACTCAGGGCTCATATCGCTTCGTGCGCGTCACCGACGGCACCGACGTCGCAGCCAGCGTGGTCCTGCCGAGCACACTCGGGCGTTTTACCGCGCGGTCATCGGGCACCCTCGGCAACAGCATCGGGGTCGCATTCGCGGGCTCGACGGCCGTTGGCTCCTACAGCGCCATCATCCAATTCCCCGGCGTCCTTGGCGAGCGGTTCGACAACATCTTCACCGGCCTCGCGTCGGTCACCACCACGCCCGGCACCGGTTACACCTCCGTTCCCTCGGCTGTCGTCACGGCTCCGCAGAAGGCTCTCTCGGCCGTCCAGGCCACGATCCAACCGACCTTGACGGCCGTGGGTGCCCCAACGGTGACGACCGGCGGCACCGGCTACGTCGTGGGGGACAAGATCACCCTCGGTGCCGGCGTCGTCCTGACGGTTGCGACCGTGACGGGCGGTGCCGTCACGACCGTGACGGTGTCCAATCCCGGCCTCATCACCTCAGGTGCCGTTCCCGCTACCGTTGGGCAGCAGACCTCGACCGTGACGGCCGGTGGCGCTGTTGGGGCGGGCTCAGGCGCTGCGTTCGGTCTCGCCTGGGGCCTCGGCGCGCCCATCATCTCGGCAGGCGGCGGCTATTACACCGCGGCGGGCCCCGCGCTGTCGCTCACGCTTGTCGGTGGCGGAGCAACGACGCCCGGCACCATCATTCCGACAATGTCGTTCGGGGCGGCGCTGGCCACTGCCGTCAACCTCGGCACACAGCAGCGTTCGAAATCCGGCTATCTGGTTTTCACGCCCGGCACCGGAACGGGCTCTCCCACGATCGGCCCCGTCTATACGCTCGCGGGTGGCACCGATGGGGCGTCCGGCGTCACCTCGCTGATCCAGGCCGGACAGGACGGGTCTGGCCTCAGCCGGACCGGCGCCTATGCGCTCCGCGGGATGGTCCCCGGCATGGACACATTCACGCTGGTCGATTGCGTCGATACGACGATCTATCCCGCCATGCTGGCGCTAGCCATCGACGAGACGGCGGGCTTCTCGTTTGCCACGGCGGCAGGAGACACGATCGCCGGGGCCATTGCGGCTCGTCAGAACGCCGGCATCGACGACTTCGACGGCGACTTCCTCGTGGGAGATTGGCCGACTTTCAACGACGGCGTCAACGGATCCCGCCTCGTCTATCCGTCGCTGTTCGCACTCGGGCTCTACGGCAACCTCAGCCCGGAGCAATCGCCCATCAACAAGCCGCTCAGGGGCGTCCTGGCCACGCAAGGGTCTTCCACCGGCATCCCGATCTCCAATGCCGACAATGCGCTGGCCCAGGATGGGGGCGTCGACATCATCGGCCGCACCGCGTCGCTCGGAGCTGACTATTTCAGCCTCGTTACCGGTCGCACAACGTCATCGAACACGGCCGGGCGTGGCGTCGAATACCGCCGCTTGACGAACTTCATCGCCCGGTCGCTCGCCGGTCCCGCGACACGGTCGATCATCGGCCTTCTGCAGTCCACCCAGCGTGCTGACGACCCGACCCGCACCAAGGCCAAGGCCATCCTGGACAGCTTCTTCGGCATTCTTCAGGATCCGGCCTACGGCTCCAATGGGTACGGCGTGATCGAGGATGCGGCGACACAGTGCGACCTCAACAACAACAGCCCCGCGAGCGTGCAGCGGGGCTTCCTGAACGCTTATGTCGCCGCCCTGTACCTCAATGCGGTCCGCGTCTTCCTCATCAAGCTTAACGGCGGCGGCAATGTCTCGGTGACGAACAGCGCCACATCGGCCACATCGGTGGGCCAAGCGCTCGCCTCGCTGGCCGGTGCAACGGGCTAATCCTTAAACCCACAGATTGAAAAGGAGCCACCATGTCCGTAAATGGAATGAGCGTGGGGCGGGATTACACGTTCGCGTTCTATGATGTCCGCACCAAACAGGTCGTCAACATGGGTGACGTCATCGGCGTCAAGGTCCGCAAGACGAACCATCGCATCGAGTCTCGCCGCTACAACGACGTGCCGCGCTTCGGCTTCATTCCCGGCGGCTACGAGATCGACTTCGACCTGATCCGGGTGGATCCCGACATCGAGGATTTCCAACTCGCCTATGACACAACGTTCAACGCAGGCGGCGACTGCCCCGGTGGGTTTCTGAACGAGACGGTGCGCTACTCGGGCGGTGTGGTGCGGGCGTTTCGATACACCGGCTTCGTCTTCGCCATCGACGACATCTCGGACGTCAGCCGCGAAAAGAACATTACTTCGCGCGGCAAGGGTATGGCCGGCGACAAGAGGCCTATCTCGTGAGCATCGACCTCGACGCGGTCAAGCGCCGCTACACCGAAACCGTGACGGTGGTCGACGCCTTCGGGCGCGCCATCAAGGTTGGCCGGCTGAAGCCATCCCAGCAGCTCAAGGCTGGCGAGATGGGCGCCAACGACAGCGCCGCCGCGACCATTCGCGTGGTTTGCCACGTCCGGGCCGTGGACGACAAGGATCTCGGCTTCCCCGAAACCCGCCAGGTGCTGAACTCCCGCCTCGACATGCTTGAGGACGAAGGGTTGACGGCCGTCATCGAAGGTATGAAGCAGATCTATGGTGTCGAGGACGACACGCCGAGTAAAGGCGTGGCGGAATCGGCAAAAAACTCATCGGCCAGCCAGGTTTCCGACAAGCCTGCTGGCTGATCAAGAACGGGATGTCAGAGGAAACCGCATTCGCCCTCGACGATGACGAGGCACTGGCTTTCGCGGTGGCGTTCGCCGAGATCGAAAGCGGCGGGAAAGCTGAGTACGACTTCGACGAAGGGGAATGGCGGAACTAGGTCGGGGTCAGGCGTAGGCTTTGCCCGACGTAGGGGCTGGAATCTGCTTACCATGGCGAATGGCGTGATCGATCCATTCGCCAATCGCCTCCCGGCAATTCCGTGTAGCCTTTTCCGGCGTTTCTCCGTCCGACATGCAGCCGGGGAGATCAGGAACCCAAGCGAGATAGCCGCCACCGTCCTCGGGCGTCAGCTTTTCGACTGTGATCCGGTACTCGTTCATCGCGCGCTTCGAAAGGTGAACTGAAGATGGATCCCAACATCCTTGGCGGCTTTCTCAGGGTGCAGGGTCTTGTGGACCTAGACACCTATCTTCAAAGTCCATCAGATTGGGATGAGATAGCACGCCGGCTTGAAGAGCACGCCAAGCTTGCAGGGCAGCGGCTACATGCTTCCGTATCAAGCCGGATCTCAGCTCTTGCGTGGCAAATTGCTTCGCCAACCGCTCCGGGATTTTCGGCCCTAGCTGTCGCCTTAAGGCGGTTTGAAGAGCACGTGACGCGGTTCGCGTTCGAACTCGAAGTACATGGTCAGTTGCAGCACCCGCACAGAGCACGGCCGAGACACGCAGTAGCCCCTCTTTGCCGAGGAGGTGACGGCGAAGGGCAGCATCCATCTCACTAAACGGCGGCTGATGAGCGTCCTGGAATGCGTAAATGAGAACGAAGAGCAGGATCTCGGTTTTGATCGTCGTAGGCAGGCCGGACAGGAAAGCGAACAGCGCTTCGTCTGGCTCTATAGCCCGTTCAGGCTTCATCGTGCCGTTCGGTCTCGACACCGGATGGCGGCCCATCGAGGAAGCCCTTGGCGGACAGCGCCTCGGTGAGGATGCGGCGGATGGCTTCGGGACGCGATGGAGCGTCGGGAAGAGCGGAGAGGTAGGCGTCGAGGGCGGGCAACACAGGCGCGTGAAGGCGCACCATGACGCCAGCGCCAAGGCCGGTGGTTTTTTTTCGTCCGCGCTTCTTTTTCGCGATATCGCCTATTGACGTGCTCATGCAAACGCGATATCACAAATAAGACGGGCCGCCAAGGTGCTGGAAACACCAAGGCAGCCCTAACCACCGCAGTTCGTAGGAGACCGCAATGGCTACCGCCAAGAATACCACAGCCCCGTCTCGTTTCCACAACCTGTCCGATGCTGCTCTCGCCGACGCGCTCGGCCGGGCCGATGCCATCGCCAAGGCCGCCACGGCCGAGCTGGACGCCCTCAAGACCGAGGCCAAGCGTCGCGAAGTCGAAGAGCTGCAGGGAGACGAGTTCACCGTCACCGTGACCGAGCAAATCGCCGGCCGGATCGACACCGCGAAAGTCAAGGCATTCCTGGGCGTCTGCTACGGCGAGTTCGAGAACGCGGTGATCAGCACCGTGGTCCGCGTCCGGGCCGTCAACCGCCTCGCGCTGGCCGCCTGAGATGGCCCCGCACGATCGCCGGAAGCTACCCGGCATCGAGATCGCGGCTCTCGCGATCAAGGCGTGGAACGCGCATTTCTCTGGGAAGCACCCGAACTACCTGCGTTGGCAGACCAGCGAAGCGGCCGGCGCCGAGCCCTTCCCGAAGGTGCAGTGATGCTCACGGTACAGCGGTCGGAGAAGCACGAAGCGGAGTTGGTTACGATCCCCGATCGGCTCCGCCACATGGACGAGCAGCGTGTGCTCGACATGATGGAGTCGTTCAAAAAGATCGGGCAGATGACCCCGATCCAGGTTCGCATCATTGGAGACGGTGATGATGTCGTCCTTGTCGCCGGCCGACACCGCCTTGAGGCGGCCCGCCGGCTGGGATGGGACAAGATCCTCATTAATGTCGTTGAGGGTGACGAGATCGACTATCGCCTTTGGGAGATCGCCGAAAATCTTCATCGCGCGGAATTGACGGTCCTGGAACGGTCTCAGCACCTCGCTGAGTGGATACGTCTTTTTCAAGAGCATGGGGAGGAGCACCTTAAGCAGGTTCAAGACGCTGTCGCAGACGTTGAGCGGCTTCCTGCATCTCAAATCGGGCCAATAGGATCTTCTTTGGCTTCGAAGGGCGGTAGGGCTTCTACTCCCAGGGTGGGCAAATCTGCCCACCCTTCGAAGCCAGGAGGCGCACAGCCTAACGATGCCGGCATCAGTGCCGCTGCGAAGGAATTCGCGGTGGACCGCAGAGAGGTTCGACGGGCGCGTAAAATCGACGCCATCTCGCCCGAGGCCAAGCAGGCGGCCCGCGTCGCGGGCCTTGAGAAGAACCAGTCCGCTCTGCTGAAGGTCGCTGCGGTTCCGGCCGACGAACAGGTGGCCAAGGTCGAGGCGATGAAGGCCGAACGCTCTCAGCCTCGCGCGTCCGAAACCAAGCCAGGAAGGCCGCTTTCGGATCGGCAACAGCGCCACAAGATCCTCGACGTCGAAGTCGCTGAGGTGATTGCAGCGTTAGAGGACGCGCTCGGTAGCCGATTCGAGGAAATAGCCTTGCTCCTCTGCAATGTTGATCTTCATCGCTTGCATGAAAAGTTGGTTGAAAGACTACCTGACTAAAGCCCCCGCTTCGTCATTCCCACTGCGCTACTCCACCGTGGCGCGAGCACGTCCCGCGTCGGTGTTCCGACATTGAATGGCTTCCATCTCGGCAGATCGCCGTCTCGCCTGGAATATGGCCGGTGACGCATGCCGGGTCACGGATCTCATGCCCTGAGCTGTTGGTGTAAGTGCCGTGAGCGTCGCGACAGGCGGGGGCTGCAAAACCGGCGTATGTCGATGCGATCACGGCGCCGATGACGATGACGAAACGCATGGTTTCTCTCCCTGGATTAAGGGCGGAAACATGGCATTTGCGGACGGAATGAGTCAACCGAGCTTGTCTGGAATGCGCCCAAGCATGATCCTACATAGCCTCTCCATGAACGTGGAGAGAGATCATGCGTGCTTTGATTTTGGCGGGGGCGTTAGCGGTTAGCGCGTGGTGCTGTGGCCCAGCTACAGCGTCGCCGCTTACTTGTGAAATGTTTAAGCATCGCCTGCATGAAGCCATCGACCGTGACGGCAATCATATCGCTCAGATTGAGCACTACAGGTTCGACGGGCCAGATATGGGCGGCGGAAAGTCCTATGTTTGGGACGATATCGTGGGACTGAACGGGTCACTCTCTTGCGGCCCAAAGGACGAGTTCGGAGATTTCTCGGCTTCCATGCCGTTGGACAATGGATTGAAGGACATTGTCTACGGGCGCTTCGCCAAGCTAGCATCCCTCACGACATGCGCGCTCTCATCTTCCGACGAACCTCAGTGCTTCACTTTTGCTAACAAGATGCTTGACGTGAGTGTGTCCGACCTGAAAAAGCAAGTCGACCGTGGGGAGAAATTCCCGGTAGGGACATGCGATTTCTACTTGTTCGGTAATATCGACGCTGAGCTTGATGTCAGGCTATCCGGCTTTGATTGGTCGGTTGGTCCGGGAAAGTTTCAGACGATGGAAGAAGTGCGGTTGCCACTTGATCCCTCGCGAAGGGATGCGGATTGATCCCTCTTTCCGACGTCATCGCCGGCCTGAAGCGAAACCAACTTGCTCTCAAGTTCGCCCTTGAGCGGGAAGTGCGGCTCGGCATGGAAGAGGCGGCGAAGAAGGCCAAGAGCTTCATTGGCGAGCAGCAGCAAGGGTGGCCCGAATTGGCGGCTTCAACAATCGCTGAGAAATCCGCTTTGGGTTATCCCGTCCCGGCGCCGCTCCTCCGGGACGGCGATCTTCGGGACAGCATTTCAGGCGAAGCCGAGAGTGGTTTTCGTGAAGTCGTGGGCATTGTCGGCAGCACCGACCCCATCTCGGTCTATCACGAGGTCGGAACAAGCAGGGTGCCCCCGCGGCCCTTCCTCGGCCCCGCCTTGATGCTGGTCGAGCCCGAACTCGCGACGGCGCTCGCCGAGACCGCTGTCCGCGCCTTGACACCAGGAGCCAGGGTTTGAACGAGACTTTCAGTACAGGCGCCGTCTTCCGCCTCGTTGATGAGTTCGACGGTCCCTTGCGCCGCCTTATTGGCGGGCTTGAGAGCGCGGAGAAGAAAGCCGTTGGCCTACAAGGCACGCTCGACAAGCTCGGGTTGGGCGCTGTCGTCACGAAGATGGAAAGTCAGTGGGAGGAGATCAGCAAGATCTCGTCCGCAGGGGTTGACAAGGTCATCAAGTCCATGGCTCGGCTCGGGCCGGACACCGGGGCCGTCTTCGGCGAGATGACGAAAGGCGCTAAGGCCTCGTTCGGTGAAATCGGCACCTTCGCGAGCGGTCTTTCCGGCGAAGTCGTCGAGGCCATGAAGGGGTTAAAGACAGGCGCCATCGCGGAGATGCAGGGCATCGGCGCAGCGGCACCGGAGGCGCTCGGTGGAGTTCTGACGGCGACGGTGGCGATGCAGTCGGACGTTCTCGCCGAGATGCGGGCGACGGCGACGGGCGCGATCGAAGCCTTGCGGGGCATCGGCGCGGAGGCACCGGAACTGTTCCAGCCAATCGCTAGCGCGGCCACGGCCGCAGCCGAGGAAGCTATAGGCAGCATCGGCCGCATCAACGAAGCGATAAAGGCATCGGTCGCCGAGATGCAGGGCCTGAGCACCGAGGCTGCGGCCGTAGCGGCGCGCTCGTCAGGCGCTGCCGCAGCTGCGACTGGTGTAGTCCCTGTTTCAGGTAGCGGTCTCACCCCGATCGTCCCCCGCAATCCTGCGTCCCCTCATAACAAGGCCCATGGCGGTTTCCACCTTCGCCCTCATCACGTGGCGATTCCAGGCGGGAGTCTGGGCGCCAGCCAAGGCGGCGACGGCATGGTACCACTGGTCAGCGGCATCTTGACGGGTGAAATCCTGAAAGATGCGCTCGGTAAGGCTTTCGATTTCCGTCATTGGGAAACCCAATTCGAGGCCGCCGGATTCAGTCAATCCGAGGTTCAGAAGGCAAGCAAGTCCGCGTGGGCCAACGCGGCTCAGAACCAAAACACGTCGGCGACGGAGAACATCGGCCGCCTCTACGAGATGATCAAGGTCTTCCCAGAGTTCAATGGAAAAAAGCCGACGCTCGACGAGGCTATCACTTTTCTCCCGGCCTTCAACAACATCATGACTGGTCTGCAGTCGGTCAAGTCGGAAGGTATTCACAGCAAGTTTAGCAGCGGCAAGCAGGTATTCGAACTTGCGAAGGGCTTGGAGGAGACTGGCGTCACTCAGCGCGGCACAAACGAGGAGAGAGAGAAGAACACCAAGGCGATGATGAGTGAGCTGTTCAAAACCATGTTGTCAGAGCGTGGCGTTACGGATGGTTCCTCATTCTACGCCATGACGAACAACTCCGGCGGTGCGGCCCAGAACTGGGATATGCGGATGGCGACTGTCGTGGCGCCAATCCTCGGATCAGTAATGAAGCACTCAAAGCTAGGTAACGCTGACTATATGGCTAACCGCTCTTATGCGGCTGGCATCATTACTTCTAAATCTGTCGCAAATCTTGTAAAGTATGGTCTTGTTGATCAGGATTTAGCGAGCGGTAAGGTCTGGCAAGACTCAAAAAGCCAATGGCATCTTGATCCTAACAGCCAATTCGCTGAGGGTATGTCAGAAAATATCTGGGATTGGTCCGGAGGGGTCCTCGATAAGCTCAAAGCTCACGGTGTCGATACACACAATCAAAAGGCGGTCAACCAGGTCATTAACGGCATCGGCTCGAACAAGTCGACCACTATGATGATGCGAGGTCTTTTAGAGCCAGCAACCCGCATGCAGATTGTCAAGGATATGGCTCTCCGCGACGCCGTGCCTGACAATGCCGTAGACATCCTTCAGAACAAAGATCCGGTGTTGAAACTCGACGCCCTGCATAAGAAGACCGAGGATTTTCTTACTGCACTTGGCACCGGGCTTGTTGATCCTGCCATTGCGGGCCTGACAGGCTTGACCGCAGGCATCAACGCTTTCGCTCAGGCCATGGAAGCTCATCCCGACCTCACGAAGGTGGGGGCGATGGGAGCCGGCGTCGCGGCACTCGGGCTGACCGGCTATGGCGCCGCACGAATGCTCGGCTTTGGTGGCGGAGGTGCTGCTTTGTCGGGCGCGGCTACGGCGCTCGATGCATCCGCATTGGCTTTGAAAGAGGCTGCGGCGGCTTTGAGTGGGCGTGCTCTTCCGGGTGGTGGAGGGGCAGGACCCGGCGGCACTTCTCCGGGATACACCAATCTTCTCCCGCGTGCCGCCCTGACGATGTTTCAGCTTTATGAGCTTGGGAAGGATATGCCGGACGTCTTGAAGAAGGCGGAGACAGACAACGCCCCTGTCGATCCGGCTCTCAAGCGAGAGGGCGCGATGGGCGATGCGATTCGCCACTATTGGAAAGACCATAATCCATTCGATATGGGTGCCCATGCGGCAGAGGGAGCGACGATCCCAGGTCTCAACCCTTCCGGCATCACCGGACAGGCTTCTGCGGCCATTGCCGGAAGGCTTGGAGTCCCGGCTGGCATCGACATGTCAGGAGCGATCGAGCGCGCGACCGCAGGCCTCGGGCTGCTGCAAAAGCAGGAAGAGCTGAACGTCTGGCAATTCGGCCAGCTCACCACGTCCACCGGCATCGTCCAGACGTCGTTCGACGGGCTGAATACGCGGGCGACCGGCATAACCGGTGCGTTGGCGTCGTTTTCGGCCGCGCTCGATGCGGCGACCGCCAAGGTCTATGGCCTGTTCGGCGGCGGATCTGGTGCCGGGGCCGGTGACGTCGGCATCGGCTCGGGCTTCACGCAAGCCGCCTATACGACCTGGGACAGCACCGGAGGCGGTTCGGGCTCGTCAGGTATCCATGGCTCCGGTCATGGTGCATCAAATGCCTATGTTGGCGGCACGGGAGGAGATTCGGCCCGGTCCATGCCGTCCATTCGCTACGGAAAGCCGTACAGCGGATCCAGCGGGTCACTTGTCGATGGTCCGGTCAGCCGGTTTTCCGCTGGGGGAAGCTTTGCGCAGAAGTCCCCCGAGATCATGTCGCGGCTGATGGGAGATTTCAGCCTCGACGCGCCGATGGCCGCGAAGATCATGGGCAACCTCGGTCACGAGTCGATGGGGTTCAAGGCGTTCAACGAGGTCGGTGGCGGTGGCGGGATCGGTTGGGCGCAATGGACCGGTTCACGCAATCACGGATTTCGTGATTGGTCTGCCGCGAACCATCTGGATCCACATTCCGACGAAGCCAACTACGGCTTCCTCAAGCACGAGCTGGCAGGTCGCTACGCAGGTAGCGTTGCGGGCCTGAAGGCAGGCGGGAGCCTCGAAGGTTTCGAGCGGTCATTCGAAGGGGCCGGTGTCAAGGCTTATGGTAGCCGCCACGCCTATGAGCGTGCCGCCCTCGATGCCTATTCGCACCGCGGCGCCACGGTATCGGCTGGCCGACCCGCCGCCACCGTCTCGGCTCCTCCGCCCCGTAAGGTGAGTCCCGGCGTGCCGGCGGGCGGGGCTATGACGACGGCGATGAATATGCCACCGGTCGAGGTCCATCTCACGCATCTGCTCGACGGTAAGGTTCTGACAAAGACCGTGACCAAACATCAGGCCATGGCCATGCGGCACCCCGGCAACATGGGCGGTCCCGACCCCCACAGCCACTACGTCTCGCCGGGGACGCCAGTGACGGATGCCGCGTGAGCTACATCGACGCCAGTGCCGGCGCGGGAAGCACCGTGCGGACGCCCCGCGTCTGGCTTTTGCTCAACGGTGCCAGACTGCCGTGCATCTCCGCCACGGTGACGCGGAAATCGGAGCGGCAGGCCGACAGGTTCGAAGCCGAGTTGTCGGTCGACGAAACGGCTTCGGCCGGCTTCGGCTATGCGGAATGGGCCGACTATCAGCCAACGGACGTCGAGATCCTGATGTCTCTCGACGGGAGCGATCCCGTTTCCGTCATCACGGGACAGATCGACGAACCGCATATCCATTGGGGCGAATGCACCGTCACGGTGTCGGGTCGGGACAAATCGGGATCTCTCACCGAAAAGCGCCGCTCTCAGCAGTTCAAGAACCAAAAATCCGGTGATGTCGTCTCGACGATCGCTCAGGATCACGGTCTCATGGCCGCGGTTCAGGCGACCGAGGATTTCGCCGGCAAACTCTATGACGTCGACACGAACCATCTCGTGCTGAACCTCTCCGATCATGAGATCCTGTCGCGGCTCGCCGATCGCGAAGGGTTCCGATGGTATGTCGACGGAACGACGCTCTATTTCGAGCCGAAAGGTACCGATGCGGGGACCTTCAACGTCCAGTGGATTCCGCCCGACGGACAAGGCCAGGTCGGAGTCGCGACATGCACCGACCTTGAAACGCATCGCAACATGACGGCGGCGCGTCCGCATAGCCTCGCGGTACGGTCATGGCACCACAAGGACGCAAAAAAGTACGACGGGGTCGCTCAGTCGGGTGGCGTCGGTCCTACCGTGGAAATCGAGCATCACCACAACGGGCGTAATCAGGCCCAGGTCGACAAGCTGAAGAAGTCTCGCCTCAAGGAGGCGATCCGGCACGACTGCAGCGTGGTGGTGAAGGCCCCGGCCGATCTTTCTGTCACGCCGAGGCAGAAGATGAGCCTCTCGGGCACGAGCACGATCTTCGACCAGCTTTACGACGTGGATAGCGTCGAGTTGACGATTGCACGGGAGTCCGGTTCCGAAATGAGCGTTTCAGGTAAGATCGCCAAGTCCGGACGGGACGGTTCCGACGATACCGGCGCGACGCAGTTCTCGACTGTTCCCAACGGGCAGGGTGGCACCATCCACTTACACTTATGACCGACATGGACGAACTGACGAACCATATCCGCCGCATCGCGCAAGAGGTGATGGGCCGCTCGCAGTTCAAGGGGACGCTCGTCTGTACGGCCTTCAATCCGCAGACGCATGCCGTGAAGGGCATCATCCAGCCCCACGGGATCGAAAGCGGGTGGATACCCGTCGCCGCTCTTCATGTCGGCAACGGCTTTGGTATCGCGGTCGGTCCTCGCGTCGGGGATGCGCAGAAGCTCGACGGTCAGGTCTTCGATCTTCATTTCGACGGCGGTGATCCCGACACTCTCGTGGCGCACCACCGGCAGTTCTCGAATACGGACAAGCCTCCTGTCGTACAGTCCGGCGAGATGCTGCTACAGCACGAAAGCGGTAACAAGGTTTTCTTTGCGGCCGACAAGAGCGTGACCGTGATCGGCCAGAGCGGTTCCCAGACCAAGCATCACGCCGATGGCAGGATCAGCATGAAGCCGGCCACGGGCAAGAATGCCTATTACGGCGGCGATCCCGAACAAGGCGGCAATTTCGATCTCGTCAAAACCGTCAACGGGACGGCACAGAACGTCATGGCGAAGATCGGCTGACCCGTGCCCAACGACGTCCTCGCGCTCGGACCCTTCCTGTTCACCGACTTCGCCGTACCCGAGACGCTTCCCGGTGGCGGCAAGCAACAGCTTCGCATCCATAAACTGCCGGGCGGGGACCGCATCATCGATGCCATGGGGCCGGATGACGACGATCGTTCATTCGAGGTGCTGCACGTCGGCTCGGGTTCGGCCGACGATGTCCTGCTGCTGGACCAGATGCGGATTTCGGGACTGCCTTACCCCTATTCGAACGGCATGGAAGCCCGCATCGTCGTCATCGCGTCGCACACTTGGAAGGTGGAGAAGTTCCCCAACGTGATCCATTCGTCGCTGACCCTGACGCCCGTCGACAATCCTGGCGGATTGGGCGCTGCCGTGTCGTCGATCGACAGCCTGATCGGTTCCGATCTTGGTGGCGCGAGTGCTGTCGCGGTCGACAACGTCGCGAATTCGACTCCTCTCGGGTAAGGCGGCATCGGCCACGCATGATCCCGGCGCAAATCACATCAGACCTCGCGCTGCTATCGGCATCGGTCCAGGCCGCAGCCCCGATCAAGACCGCTACGCCGCTGCGCAAGGCCGCCTTGGTGTCGGCGGGCCTCGCGCTCGTGTCGGAGATCGATACTGGTCTTGCGGGGGCCGTGGGTGGCCTCGACGCTCTCGACCCAGCCGGATACGCTGGCGATCTTGTCAACGCGCTACTTGGCCTCGCCACGGCCGCCTATGACCAGGCCACGCTCGCCGATATGCGGGGCACGGTCGGACGCGCAGTGTTCAACCTCGCCGTGGCGTCCGGCACGGCATTAACGAGGCCTCCATCTCAGAATGGGTCTCTTCCTGCCCCTCTGGCGATTCCGACCATTCCTGTTCAGCCGGCGCCCATACCGGCACCGGTCGTTGTTCTGCCAACTATCCCGGCTCCCGCAGCCGATTTCACTCTTGCGTCCAACAGCGGTTTGGTCGCCGCCATAGCCGCATAGGGACACTCCACCATGGCCCTTCCGACACTTACCGTTACGTCCGGCATCGGTACAACCGTCAACACGTTGCCGCCCGGAGGGCAGGCTTTAGGAGCGTCTTCACTACCTGTCGTCATCGCTAGCGATCAATCCGCGGTTCCGGTTTCTGGGACCGTCACGGCCAACTTTGGCACGTTGGGCGCGGCGGCAACCGCCGCCAAGCAGCCGGCGCTCGGCACTGCGGGCGCTTCCTCAGCTGACGTGTTGTCCATGCAGGGTGTCGCAGGCGGCACGCCCGTCCCCATCTCGGGTTCGATTACGGCAACGACAAGTGCCACGGCGTCCGCGGCCCCGCCGACATATTCGGCGGGCTCGCAGCCTCTTTCGGTCGATCTGGCTGGCAACCTGAGAACAGTCGTCTCTGGGTCGATCACGGCGACCACGAGCGGTACTGCCTCAAACGCTGCTCCGACCTACACGGCCGGCTCTAACCCTCTATCGCTCGATCTGTCCGGGAACCTGAGGACGGTAATTTCCGGTGCGCTGGCGACCGGTTCGAATGTCATCGGGGGTGTCACCCAATCGGGCACCTGGACCGTCCAACCCGGCAACACCGCGAATACGACGCCCTGGCTGACCAAGCTAAGCGACGGCACGAACGCGGTTGCCATCAAGTCGGCGTCAACGGCGCCAGTTGCAATCGACACTGCGCTCGTGGTGGCGATCAGCCCCAACAGCGGCCCGACCGACACTGTCATCAAAGCCACGGCGACCGACCGTGGCGGCACCATCACGGCAGGCGGCACTGCGCAACAGCTCATGGCCGCCAATGCGGCGCGGCGCGGCTATTCGGTGCAGAACCAATCGACGGGCGACATCTACATCAACGCGATGACGACGGCGACGATCGATTATCACAGCCTCAAGATCCCGGCCGGTTCCCTCTATGAGACGACGTCCACCCATGTCGGACCCGGCGCCGTCAGCATCATCGGAGCGACGACTGGACAAGCCTATTACGCCCGAGAATTCTGACCATGTCGCCGATGTGGTTCGACCCCAACGGGACGGGTAAGTTCAGCATGCCTGGACTGCGGCATGGGCTTCTTGCCGTTGCACCGTCCGTTGTTCCCCGCGTCATCATCTCGACCGATCCTGGCCAGGACGTCGACGATGCCACGGCTGCAGCTATCGGCACCGTGCTGCACAAGCAGGGCAAGATCATCCTCGTCGCGATCATCACGTCGCCCTCGACCGATACCGCCCCGTCCGCCGATCGCATCCTGCTCGACTATGCCGGCCTGACATCGATCCCGGTGGCATCCCGCAAGGCAAGCGATGTCGCTCAGTCGGACTACATGGACGCGGGGCTGGCGTCGTTCTACGGCTACACGACGGGAAGGGCGAGCTATCCTGATCCTGTGCCGACGATGCGGACGGCGCTCGCCGCAGCCCCGGACCAATCTGTCATCGTGGCCTGCATCGGCCCGGTGCCGGATATCTACGACCTGTTGCAATCCCCCGCCGACAGCATCGATCCACGCACCGGAACGGCGCTGTTTCAGGCCAAAGTGCTGCGCGTCACGACGGTTGCGCTCGGCGGTTTCGACCCGAATTCCACAGCTACGGTGTTTACTGGCGCCAACGACTTCAACTACGGCTTCGTGAACGCCGACTCTCTTTCCGTCGTCAATTCATGGAACGCCATGAACATGCCGGTTTGGGTCGTGGACACTAACCTCGGGCAGAATACCTTCTTCGGGCCACTGCTTTCATCGGCTTCGGCATCGAACCCACTGAAGAAGGCTCATGACTTTTTTCAGACGAACAACAGCCCTTCGATTGTCGATACCGCGACGCGCCGCACGCGCGCCGGCTGGGACCCTATGGCAGTGGCGCTCGCGGCCGGATTGAACGGCAACTTCAGCCTGATCCCCGGCAACATGGCGTTCAGCACCACGAACTCGACATTTACGTTCACCAAGGCGGCGGGCGGCAACTGGCAATGCCTGAAGCCCTTGGTTGCTACTCAACCCCTAGCCGACTACCACAACACCCTGCTCGACGCTTACGATCAGGGTCCGACCGCACCGGCCGCGCCCACCTATCATGGTGGCCCGGTCCAGGTGACGGAGGCGCAGCAGGGGCTCGTCAAAGTTGCGATTGATCCACAATTCTTCGTGACGCTCACCTATGCGACGGACGGGACGACCTATAATCCGTTGCCGGCCGGCGGTATCACGACGCTCACCCCAGGAACCGCCTATTCGCTCACCTTTAAGGCCTCACGCTACGGCCTCACAAGCCCGGCCTCGACGCCGGTCGCCATTACCACCAAGGTGGTAACAGCTCCTACCAGCCTAGAGACGGTTCCCGGCATCCTCCGCGACTTCGACTTCACCACCTCTGCCCGGATGCTGCCGAACCCGGTGGGAACTGGTCGCATCACGTCCGTTGCCGACACCGCAGGTTCCACGAATGCGCTCGCGCCGGACGGCACACAGGGTCCCATCTTCGTTACGGCGTCCACCTTCGGCGCGGCCCGCCCGGCGATCCGGTCGGTCAACGGGGACACGGTGCCTGGGGGCAACGCCACCGCGGGTGCTTATGCTCGGCTGTTCGGCAACATCCCGGAGCTGGCCGGCAAGCAGGATTTCGCGGTGTTCCTCACCGCCAGCGTCAACAACGACCGCAACGACAACGGCCGCATCATATCCTTCGCCAGCGGCGGTAATCTCGATTACCAGGCGGGAGGGTTCTTTATTGAGGTACCCACTACCAATCGAGCCACGTTTACTATCTCTACAACCGTGCTAGGAGGGACTGCCCCCCTGACGCACGACACCCCCATGCTGATCGCCGCCATCTGCACGGCGGGCCAGATACAGCTCTGGGTAAACGGCGTCGTGGTCGGCTCGTCAATTGCCATGAGTACTGTCGGCTCAGCCCCCGTGCTCGGCATCAGCCGAGCGGTCTCCCCCGATGTCAGCGAGATCTTCGGCGACTACGCTGGGTTAACCGTGCTGAACGGTTCTCCCACCGTGGCTAACCGCCAGTACGTCGAGGGCAAAATGGCGTGGTCCGCGACAGGCGACGGATCGCTGCTGCCGACCGGTCATCCCTACAAGACCGTGGCACCGTAAAGGATTATCATGCCTATCCAAACCGAAACTGAATTTCTCACTACCGAGATCGCTAGGCTGCATCAGCGACTCGCTGCCATCATGGCTCCAGCGCCGGCCCCGCCTGTGGCACCGAAGAAGCGCACTCCTATTGCCCTGCCGGGCGTCAACATCGCCAGTGCCGAATTCGCGTCGGACAAACTGCCCGGCACGATGGGACAGACTTACCTCTATCCCGACGATTGGGTGATCACGCCCTGGGCCGCGAAGGGCATCAAGCTCATCCGCATCCCGTTCCTGATCGAGCGGGTTCAGCCTCACAACCATGGCGAGTTCTCCGCCCCCGATATCGCGGCGCTGGATCGCATTGTCGCCACCGCGGCAGGTGTGGGGCTGACGGTGGTGCTCGACGCTCATAACTACGGGCAGCGCGCCGGGGCTAAGATGGACGTCGAGGACGCCCCGAACTTCTGGTGGCGCATGGCGACACGCTACTGCAACGCCCCCAACGTCATGTTCGGCATCATGAACGAGCCCTCGGCCTGGTCGCCGGTCGACTGGCAGGTGACGCTGCGCAAGTGCGTCCACGGAATCCGGGTCACCGGGGCAAAACAGACCATCATGGCGCCGGGTGCTGGCTGGAACGGTGCGCACGACTTCGTCACGGGAGGCAACGCCGCGGCGTTCGCCGGCTTCACCGATCCCAACTTTATGATCGAGGTCCACCAATACCTCGACGGCGACAACTCGGGATCGCACCTGCAGGAATATGCTGCCGGCAAGGGCGCGACGGTGCTGGCCGACGTCACCGCATGGGCGCGAACCAAAGGCTTCCGGCTGTTCCTCGGAGAGTTCGGCTTCGCTATGCCGGCCGGACAGGTCGAGGCGACCGCGATGCTGCAGTTCATGACGGACAACAGCGACGTGTGGGCTGCCTATGGTGTCTGGGCTGCAGGGCAATGGTGGGGCGACTACGCCTTCGGCGTTGAGCCAAGCACTGCCGAGAAACCGCAACTTGCGGTGCTGCAAAACTTTATGGGCTGATCGATGGCCGATCCTTCCACCCCCTACATCGGCTCCGGCCTGCCGGCCAAGATCGTCGAGACGGACGGCATCACTACGCTGTTCCGCTACGCCGCTCGCGAACTCGGGGATGCACTTGCCTGGTGGCAGATTGCCGATCTGAATGGGCTATCCGATTTCCGAGTGAGCGCGGGTGTGAAGTTGTTGATCCCCGCCAAGGGACAAGCTGTAAACGACGGGTTACCTCTTTCATGATCGTCAACGTGATCTGACCGAGGTCGAAAACGCCGCCTCTAAGGTCCATCCGTATCTGATTCTCGACTCCAAAGTTCCTACCAGAATACCTGTCAGAACGCTGACCTCCGTAATGGTCAGTAGGGATCCTTGAAACTCGTATTTACGGTTTGATCTTCTGTTCATGGAGTTTTGTTGTGGCGTAACCCAGCGGCAGTTTCCCTTGAAATATCCTAAATCGTTATCCTGCCGGTCTATTTGTAAATTTCCAGGCGCTTCACCCATATCATGTAAAAAGTTGGAGAAGTCTAACCACTCTTCGCAAACCTTAATACCCCTTCCACCATAATCTTTATAAGCTGCGCAATTCTGATTTTTGCATCGTTGAAGCATCGCTCTCCATACATTGAAAGTCCTTGATCTTACCCCCCGTCTAGAGTGACCATGTGTTGCTCTTGCTTTCAGCATTTCAACAGACAAACATCCGCATGACTTTGACTTACCCAAGGTAAGGTTGTCGCCCGTTATCTCACTTTTTGAGCCACACTGGCATCTGACGGTCCACTTAAAGGGACGGCTGTTTTCCGCCGGACCTTCAACGGTCCAACGACCAAAGCTCTGATTCGTTAAGTCACGAATACGTGGGTTCTTCATAAAGTCTCTCCCTACAGTCTTTCAGACTGATCATACCGTAATCAGGATGAACATGCCAGATTTATCGTGTCAGTGGCAAGGAGATTTTGACCTTACACCAGATGGTGATTTGCTCACCGTCGATGGCATCACTCTCGATAACGATCATATTGAGCGGCGTCTACTCACGGCTGTGTCTGGATATACTTTTCACCAGGACTATGGGGCCGGTCTGCCGCAACGCATCGGCCTCACTGCCCTCGAACGCGGCATCAAGGCCATCGTGCGCCAGCAAATCTATCTTGAAGCCACGGTGGCCCGCATCCCGGCACCGGTCATCACGGTCCAGTTCAAAGCCGATGCCGCCGGCCTCTGTTCGATTCGCATCGACTATATCAATGCCGTGTCGAACACGACGGCCTCAATCGCCCTCGAAGTCCCGACCAGCCGATGAGCACGCTCCAAACACGCGGCTTTTCGCAGATCGTCGGTTCCATCGCGGCCGGGATGCAGGGACGGATCACGTCCCGGTTCCTGAATTTCGCGATCGGCTCGATGCTGCGCGGCTTGGCGGAAGCCGTTGCCGGCGTCGCGCTATGGCTGCAGAAGGAAAACCTTGATACCGCCAAACTGACCCGGTTGGCGACGTCCTACGGGGGCGACGTCGACAGCTTCGTGGCGGATTTTCCGCTGTCCGGCGTCACCCGCCTCGCCGCGCAACCCGCGACGGGGCTTTGCACCTTCTCTCGCTACACGGCTTCGGGCGCAACCGTCTATGTCCCGGTGGGGGCGACTGTGCAGACGGCCGATGGATCGCAGCGGTTCCAGGTTTATGCCGATCCGGCGAACGGCGCCTATGTGGCGTCCTACACGGCGCCGGGATCGCTTGTGGCGACCGGCGGCTATGCCATGCCGGCACAGGTCGCCAGCGTCATTGCGCCAGTCCGCAGCATCACTAACGGCACGACGGGAGCACCAGGGGCGAACGGCAATGTCGCGGCTGGCGCGATCACCAATATCGCGTCCCAGACCTTCGGTGTCGACACGGTCGTCAACCCGGCCGCCTTCGCCAACGGGATCGACGTCGAGTCCGACGCCAGCGTGAAATATCGGTTCGGCCTCGCGGTTCAGGGACGCGGCGGCGGCACGGTCCCGGCTTACCTGTCCGCCATCGCCAATCTCAAGGTCGGCATGACGGCCACGGTGCTGCAGGGCCAGAACCTCGACGGCACCACGAACCTCGGGATGGTCTCCGTCATCGTGGACGATGGATCGGGGGCGATCTCCTCCGCATTGCTGGTTGCGGCACAGTCGGTCATTTCGAGCGATACTAGTGGCGTTCGGGCAGCCGGCATCAGGACGGGCGTCTATGCGTCCGTAACCCTGCCCATCAACGTCGTCATGCAGGTTACCAGCCTCCCCGGCTACATCCATCAGAACGTGGTTGCCGCAGCGGCGGCGGCGCTCGGGCTCTACATCAACGGGCTCGGGCAAGGTGCGACGGTCGGCTATTTCACTCTTGCGGCCGTAGCGCAGCGCGTCACCGGTCTCGGTGAAGTCATCCCATCTTCCTACACGCTGAACGGCGGCACGGCCGATATCGTCGGGACACCGCAGAACACCCCAAAATCCGTGAACCTTGTGATTTCCTGACGTGGCCGTCATCGACAGCACCGAGATGCTCCGGCGTCTCCGCAGCCTCGTCCCCCATGGATGGTTCGGCGACGTCGCGCCGATCCGGGACATCGTCCTCGGTGGCGTTGCGGACGCGATGGTGTGGGTTCGGGCGCAAGGCCAGGTCGTACGGGCCGGTACGCGCCGCGCCGGCACAACCGGATGGCTGCTCGACATCGACCCCTACGGGTTCTTCGGCACGGCTTTCCTGCGCTATCCGAACGAGTCCGACGATGCTTGGCGCAAGCGCTACACCGATGAGATCTTCCGGCCTCGCGTTACCCGTCCGGCTATCGACAAGGCGCTGTTCGACCTTACCGGGAGGCATCCCGTCATCTTGGAGATGTGGAACACGGGCGACGTCGGCGGCTACGGTGTCACCTCAACGGCTTATGGCGGCGGTGTGCCAAATGCGGCATGGTCGGGTGGCTACGGGTCGGGACAAGGTGGTTACGGCTCGGGCCAAGGCTACGAAGGCTACAGCATCGCGCCGACCGGTATCACCGTCTTTCCCGGCGCGGGGCGCTACGGATCGCTCGCCTATCCCTATCAGGTCTTCATCACGGCGTTCCGTCCGATGACGGCCGGCATTCCGCTGATCGGCGGTTACGGCACGATGAACGCCGGCTATGGCGTGGGCGCCATCGAATACGCCGACATGAGCCAGGTCGGTTCGGCCGTGGCCGATGCCGATATCTACGCCTGCGTCAAGCGCACGGTCGGGGCCGGCATCACGGCCTGGGCCGCGATCCAGAACTGACGATCCCCTTTTCCTGAAACGCCCGCCCTGGCTCACCGCCGGGACGCAAACCCATGCACGAGGCTCCATGGATCGTCCCCTGGTATACGCCGGCCAAAACCCGCTGGAGACCGACAACCTCCGGCTCTCGCAATACGCGATGGTGGGCTTGGCCAAGCTGTCCGAAGCGGTGCTCGGCACGGTTCAGGCGGTGGCGGGCTTCACGCTGGCCCCCACGGCTCCGGCGTCGCTCTCGGCCGTGCTGGGGCCGGGCGTCGTGTTTCAGCAGGCGCAACTTGAAGCGACGCCATTCTCGACCCTACCGGCGGACGGCCACACGGTCGTCAAGCAGGGCATCCTGCTCGACGCGCAAACCCTTACCTTTACCCCACCCGCTGCCGCTGGCTACGCTCAGAACTTCCTCGTGGAAGTGCAGTACCAGGACGCCGACGCGGGCGCGACGGTACTGCCCTATTACAACGCCGCGAACCCGCAGGTGGGGTTCTCCGGGCCGGGTGGCGCGGGAACGGCACAGAACACCGTGCGGCGCGGCGCGGTCGCGTACCAGATCAAGGCGGGCGTCGCCGCGACGGCCGGGACCCAAACGAGCCCGGCACCCGATGCCGGATGGGCTGGCATTTACGTCGTGACCCTGGCGCAGGGCGCGACCTCAATCACGGCCGGCAATATCACCCTCTACGCGGGCGCACCCTTTATCCCGGTCACGCTGCCCGGCGTGCCGAACGGCGTCCAGTCCGGGCAGTGGGAATACCTCTCCGTCTCCGGCCTCAACGCCTACACGGGCACGCTCTCCCCGGCGCCGGCCACCCTCACCGCCAATATGGAGGTGCTGGGCTTCTTCGGTACAGGCAACACTGCCGCAGCACCGACGCTCAATGTCGGCAGCTTCGGCGTCCTGCCGATCTTGAAACAGGGCGGCGGCGCTCCGGCGATCGGCGATCTCGCCGGTTTCATGCCGCTGATCCTCAACGGATCGAAGACCGCCTGGGTCATCAACGGGCTGGTGGCGAGCGACATTGCCCCACACGCCGGCCGGCTGATCGCTGTTCAGACCTTCATCGTTTCCGGCCCCTACACCCCGTCGCCCGGCATGACATACATCGTGGTCGAGGGTGTCGGCGGCGGTGCTGCGGGCGGTGGTGCGGGCGGCGCCACGTCGACCTATGTAAGTCTCGGCGCACCCGGCACGGCGGGCTGCTACGGCCGAGCCTTCTACACGGCGGCGCAGATCGGGACGTCTCAGTCCGTCATCATCGGTGCGGGCGGTGCCCCGGTGTCGGGCGGTATCGGCGGGAACGGCGGCCAGACCTATTTCGGCTCGCTGTTGGGCCTCCCCGGCGGCATCGGCGGCAACACGCTGACCAACCAGACCGCGCCGACCGTCAACGGCAACGGCGCGACCTCGGCGGCGGGGACGGGTGCCAACATCACGCAGACGCCCGGCGGCGTTTCCTCGGTCTCGACCGCCTATACGAGCAACGTCGGAGCGTCCGGGGCTGGCGGCACCAGCCTGCTCGGGACCGGCGGCTACGTCGTGTTCATCAATTCGACGGCGGCGCCCGCGACCGGGTTCGGTGCCGGCGGTGGAACCGTCATCGTCAACGCCAGCGGCGGCACGCTGTTCGGTGGCGCTGGATCAGGCGGCAAACTCATCATCACCGAATTCGGGTACTGAAGATATGTCCAGCACCATGATCCTCCACGTCGTCAGAGCCAACACGATCGCCGACGCGATGGTGGTTCCGGATGGGACCACGGTCGCGTCGGACGGCAAGTCTGCGGTGTGTGGAAACACGACCTTCGCGGCTCCGGACGGAGCGGTCTTCGCGGCCATTTCGGGCGGCGTCATCGGCTACGGATGGGATGGGAAGACCGTTTCGCCTCCAGCGACCCCGCCGCAACCGCCGCCGGCCCGCGCCGCCACGGTCAGCAGTTTGCTCGACGCACTGTCGACCTCGCAGCGCGCCACCATCGCGCCAGACCACATGAACCGGTTAGTGGCCCGCGGGGCCATGGGGCACGTCATCATCACCGACCCCAAGGTCGCTCGCGCTGCCGCCGACATGGGCATCACGCCCGACGCGTGGTTTGACCTCGCGCTGACGTCGGCGAGGTAAGCCGTTGGCGACCCAGATCCTCAACCTGCCGCTACTGTCGTTTACGATGACGGTCGCCACCAACGAGGACTGGCTCGACTCGTGGTCCTACCTCGACCCGAGCGGCAGTCCGCTCACATTCGCAGGGCTCACGCTCAACATGATGATCCGGTCCACGCTTGGCAGCGTCACCCCGCCCGTGATCGCATCCACGGCCGCGACCGTGGCGGGCCTTTCGGTTAATGGTGCCATCGTGACCGGGGGCGTCGGCGGCAATGTCCTGTCGCTCCGGATCGCGCGCGCCACGATGGGAAGCGTCGTGCCGGGCCCCTACGTCTTCGAGGTCCAGGCCCAAGGCGATGGTCAAACGCGCACGATCGCGACCGGTGCCGTCATTGTCGTGCAAGGCATTGTCCGATGATCACCGGCCCCCTCACGGTCACGCGCCCATCAGCACCCGGTGTCGCTCCCGGGACGGCGTTGCCTGCTGGCCCCCAGGGCGCGACAGGCGCGGCCTCGACGACGCCGGGGCCTCCGGGGCCTCCGGGACTGCCGGGTATTGTCGGACCGCAGGGAACCCCCACGACGGTAAACGGCAAGATGGGTGCGACCATAACCCTTGCGCTGTCCGACTTGGCGCCCGGAACGCTGCCGACGTCAGTACCCGCAACGTCTGGCCTGCTGTGGAACAACGGCGGCGTCATCTCCATCTCTTGATCGGTTGTTCTTTATGCGCTTGATTATAGCCCTCTTTGCGAGCCTGCTGTCGGTCGCCACTGCGTCGGCTCAAACGGCGCCCTCGCCGACGTTCCAGAACTTGACGCTGAATAGCACGCTTACGCTTGGCGGGGCCACGTTCACGGGCTCGGGAACAACGGCGACGACTCTTGCGGCCGGTAACGATTCCCGCATCATCGGCGCAGCGCAGAAGGCCAACAACGGGTCGGACTTCGCCAGTCCATCGGCTACCCTCGCCAACATCGGCGGCGTCACGCTGGCTCAGGCCGCGGCGGCGCCGGTCACGGCTACGGGAGGCACCGCACTGCGGACGGCGGCGGACCGCGCCGCCGATACCGTCGATGTCCTCGACTTTGGGGCAAAAGGCGACGGCTCGACCGACGATCTCGCTGCATTTCAACGCGCCGCCGCGTCAGTGCCGATCAACACTCCGGTGCGGATCTATACACCGGGCGGCGGCCGGAACTATTTTCTGAGCGCCAGCTTCACCGAAAGCGCAGGCCGTGCCGTCACGGTGGTGGCCGACCCCGGCGCGACGTTCAGCGGCCCCGGCGTCGTCTACGTCAGCCGCTTCGACCATAATTCCACGGCTAACGGCCCCTACGCGTCGGAGATACAGAGTACCGCTGGCGGGCAAATCGGGCCGTACACCGTAATCGCCAACACAGGGGCGAACTCCGCCACGGGGCGACGTCTCTATTACCATTCTACCGGTGCCGGGACGGGGGGCGGCGGCGACATCGGCGACCAGAGCATCGCGCAGTGGGAGGCCCTGACTGGTGGACAGCAGGGCTTCGGCAACTGGAACGTGGCCGTCACCCCTCCGACCGCCAGCTCCGACACGACGACGAAATGGGGCATCTTCAACAGCGAACTCAACATCGTCAATCGTGGCCCGGATCGCGGCTGGGCCGCGACGCGCGGGGCGCTCCAGACGTGGGCCGGCATTTTCCAGATGGTACCGAGCGGCGGCGGGTTTGCGGGCAACACCGGCACCAACGCACTCTTCGGCCTTCTATTCGCCAACGAGGGCGTGGCGAATGCCGCGGGTGTCTTTCCGAAATTCCACAACGGCATCCTGGCGGAACCGAACAGCATCACGCCTCTCGGGTATTTCGCCTATCTCGCCGGCGGATCGACCTTGGCGAATGCGCCTGTGTCACCACTCACGATGAGTGGTTACTGGCAGAACGGCATCCAATGTACCCCAGCCACGATCACCAATGCTTGTCTCGCACTCGCGGCCGGTCAGAGTATCCAGTGGGGTAGCGGTGCGTCGGTGGCAGGTTTCACGTCGACGGGGACTGGTGCGACACTGGCTCCTGCGGCAACCGCAAATGGCGGCACGCAGTTCCAGGCGGGTACACTCGCCGGAGCCGACACCCCCATTACATTGACCGGTGGTAAATCAGGCGCGACGAACGCGCAGGTTTCCCTAGGCGGCAATGTGGGGTTTGACTTTTCCGCCGCCGGAACAATGAGCTTCATTTCGGGAGGGAATTATTTCTTTTCCGGCACGAGTGTGTTGGCCAAGGCACTTAAACCTTTGCAGCTTCCGGCCTTTACGACGGCGACACTTCCGGCCTGCAGCGCGACTTATCAGGATACGATGGCAGTCGCTACCGACGCGACAGCGCCGACCTATCGCGGCGCCCTGACGGGCGGCGGTACGGTGCGCACCCCCGTTTATTGCGACGGAGTCAGCTGGACCACTCGCTGATCCAGGCTTTCGAAGCTCTGCCGCGATCTCCCCTTCACCCCGTCCGGTACCCGGCCCTGACGGGGCTTTCGCACGCCGGATCACCACCAAGGATCAATCCCCATGTCTTTCCTCCAGACCATCCGTGACGATTTGGACAAGCTCGCTGGCCACACGCTCGACCTCGGCAAGTTCACGGCTCAAATCGAGGCCAAAGTGGTTTCCGAAATGGAAGCCTTCAAGGCCGAAGTCATGAGCCGTGTCGACAAGATGCTGTCGGATCTCAAATCGGAAATCATGGGCGGCGTCGAGGCCCAGGCATCGAAGGCTGTCGCTGCCCTGGGAACCGAAGTCGCCAGCATCACCGGGGGCGCGGGCGCCAGTGGCGCATCTCCGACATCGGGTATCCTCCCCGGTCAAGTCGTCACCGTGACGCTTGGAGCGGATCAGGCGAGCGGCGGCACCACCTCCGTCCACGACCTCGTGGCCGCCGATGTGCCCGAGGCCGCTCCGGCCCATATCACGGCTGCCGTGACGGCGCATGACAATGCGGTGGCGAGCGGATCGACCTCGGACGTGGCCCACGCCGATGCGGTTGCCGCAGCCGCCCAGGCAGGCGCCGAGCCCGACATGGCAGCGAGGATCGCCGATAGCGTGACGATCAATCCGCCGAGCGCGGCGGCTGCGCTGTAAAGCAATCCGCATGCTCCAAGCCGAAACCTACACCTGCGCAAGCTGCCGGCGTTTACTTCGGCTGGGCGATCTGGACCGTGCCGCAACCGAAGCGGTGCGGACCTGTGCTGGCGTTGCACCCGAGGATTGCTCCGTCGTGTGCGACGCCTGTTTCAACGAGATTTGGCTCGACGTGTTCGGTACCAAGCCGCCGGGCGCAGTGCTGCATTAGGTGTCCATGGAGCCGGTTGGTGCCCGGCAGGGCATGCTAAAAGCTGATCCAGCCACGGATATGGTTCACGTCTAGGATAACGGGAGTGTTCTCCGAATGCCCGTAACCCTGAGCACCAGCTATGGCTGATGCAATAAGAGCCGCTTCGATTTTATCAGCGCTATCATCAGTACGGAAACGGCCAACAATGCAATCGCTCACATCGCAATCAAGCCAAATGTAGAGATACGCATTGTCCCCTAGGTGATTGACAATTAGTACGTCATCTCCAAACCTGCTTAGGTCCAAGTGAAATGGGTTCGTATCGGATTTCCATGCATTTATGGTTGCTCGCTTCGTGTGGTACTTTTCTCCACCATAACTGAATCCTTCTTCTTCGTTATCCATGCCATTGTACCGATTGAGCAGCACAGCATGGCGAAGTTTTCCACAGTTCAAGAGCCCGTTAGCGAACGTACTGCTGACATACGACCACATGGTGCCGAATGGAAGGATTTCATCAAGAAGCGTTCCGCTTGTCGAAGTGAGAGGATAATCCACTCCATCATCGAAATAGGCGTTCATTCCCTCGTTCATCTCACGATCTCCGCTTCTATCGCGTCCGCAGCCGCATTCCATCCACTATTCCGCACGATCTCCGCCGCTCGCTTCATCCCCGCCGCATAGGCGGGATGGGCTTTCAGTTTCGCCGCAGGGTCCACAGGCGCACGGTCGACGTGCTTGGCCGTGGCGCGGTCCTTCCCGGCCGCGCGAGCCTTGGTGACGGCTTCGGCGAGCACTTCCGTGGCCTTGGCATCATCGCCTTTGGCGGCCCGCATGGTGTCGATGGCGAGCCCGGCCGAGATGGTGCCGGCTTTGACCATGTCGGCCACGGGTTTCGGGGCAGCCCGAAGTTTGAGGAGGTCGGCGACGCGCTGGCGGGTCAAACCGACTTTCGCGGCGATCTCGCCTTCCTTCCATCCGAGGTCCATGAGCTTGGCGAAGACGTTGCCTTTCTCGAAAGGCTCGAGCGGCTTGCCCGAGTTCCGGACGATCTGGCTCAAGACCCGGTCGGCCTCGTTGGCGTGCTTCCCCTCGGTCTGGACGGGCACGGACTGGATCTTCGCACCGAGGACGTCCATCGCGTAGAGCGTCGCGGCGAGTCGCCTGTGACCGTCCGTGATGACCGGCACGCCGGCCCGCATGTAGACGGTGATGGCGCTCTTCACGCCGACTTCCGCGATGGACCTGGCGAGTTCGATATCCTCCGGGTCGGCGGGGTCGAACGCGTTGGTGCGTGAATTCCAGCCTGGCTCGATCCCGAGCTTGCGCGGATCCATCATGAACAGGTCGGCGCGCTTCACCGCCATGTCCTGGATGCCGCGGGTCTTGGGCTTGGTGTCGGCGGGTTCGGCGCGGATCATGGGGTGTCCTTCTCAGCGGCGAGTGCTTGTTCGACCAAGACGCGGACAGCTTCAGAGAAGGTAGGAGCCCGGCCAGGCTGACGCTTGGCCCATTCCTCAATGGACCTCACCCACCGAACTGTGGCGACGATCTGCTTTCGCTCGGTAGCGAGTTCGCCGTCCGGTTCGACGCGGCGCGTCACGTTCTGGCCTTGCCCCAAGAGTGAACGAACCGCGCCCATACCATCGCCTTGCACTGTGCCGCAATGTGTGTAAGTTAGACACGTTCAGCATTTTGATGCAACTTGAATCCCGCACGGCCGACGCGGGTCCAAAGATCGGGATCGCCAGATACATCGTCCTCGCATTCGCCATCACGCTCATGGTCGGCGGCATTTTCTCCAACCTGATCTCGGCCAGCATCGGCGCTGCGGGCGTCGGGATCCTCGCCCTGCTCGGCATCGTGGCACGCTTCGGCGACGGCGGTACCGCGGGTCATCGTGCCCAGTGGCGCCATGAGATCGGCGTCGCGGCCTGACCCCAGCGCATCGTCAAAGAGTGAGGGCGCCTTTCGGGGCGCCCTTTCCACATGGAAACCCCCATGACACCCGACCTCAAAGACAGCCTCGACACCGAGGCCTTCGCGACCGCGTGCGCGGCTGTGCCTGACGTGGAGCCCGAGCGGCTGCGTGTCGCCATCGATGCCTACTGCGGCGACCTTCACCTCGCGATCCACCACGTCCACGCCGAAGGCGATCTGACGCCCGAAGAAGTGCTGGACGCTTTCCGGCCTCGCGATGTCACGGTGGAGTTCTGAACCATGCCAGATTTCGCCAAGGCCCTTGCGCTTGTCCTCAAGTACGAGGGCGGAAAGGTCGATAGAAAAGATGATCCCGGCGGCCGAACTTGCCAGGGCGTGACGCAAGCCACCTTCGACGCTTGGTGCTCGTCCAATAATGCAGGCAAGCGCGACGTGTTCGACATCGCCCCGGCTGAGGTCGAAGCCGTCTATCACAATCGCTACGCTTCGGCGATACACTTCGACGAACTTCCCGAAGGCGTGGGCTTCTGCGTCTTCGACGCGGCCGTGAACTCCGGGCCTCATAAGGCCGCCGAATGGCTGCAGAGGGCCGTCAACGTCCCCGTGGACGGCATTGTGGGACCCGCCACTGTAGCGGCCGCCCAGAAGCAGGGTGCCTTCGCGACCATCAATACCGTGTGCGACGCACGACTGGCGTTTCTACAGAGGCTTTCCACCTGGGCAACCTTCGGCCACGGCTGGGGCTCGCGGGTCGATGATGTCCGCAAGAATGCGACCGCGATGGCGCATGCGGCGGGAACCGGCGCCGTAGCCGTCGTCTCTCCGCCTTCCGTGATCGACAAGCCCGCCAACGCCACCGACGTGCGCTGGCTGCAGGAAACCCTGAGCGACCTCGGCTACTACCGCGGCCCGGTGGATGCCAACTTCGGCCCGTACACCGAGACGGCCGTGAAAGGCTTCCAGCTGGCTCACGGGCTTGTCGTGGACGGCATCGTGGGAGACGCGACCAGGGCGGCGATCAATGCGGCGAAAATCGTGATGGCTGCAGCGTCTCCAGCACCATCTCCCGGCCTCGGGAGGATACCGGAGCCCCCGAGCCTTCTCCCGCCCGGTTTCATCGCCCCGAAAGCCCCGCCGGCACCCTACACGCCGCCCGCCGTGCCGGGACCGCATCTCGTGCCGGCCGTGTCGCGTCCGGGGTTCTGGGCTCGGCTCAAGGCGGTGTGGCAAGGAAAGGCTGCATGACATGACATTCGATCCCGCCGCCCTCATTCCGCTCGGCAAGGCCATCGCCCGCATCGGGCTGCGGTTCCTGCCGTCCATGCTGGCCGACGTCGTGCCGTTTCCGCTGTCGCTGTTCACCGGCCCTGCCGTGGCGGCGATCCTGGCGGCGCTCGGCGTCGACCCTTCGGCGCCCGATGCACCGGCGCAGGCCGCCGCCAAGATCGATGCCGATCCCGCGGCCGCCAAGGTCGCCCTGCAGCCTGTCGAGGATCAACATGCCGCCCTGGCCGCTACGGCAGAAGATGAGGTGGAAGCTCGGCTCCGGGACATGCAGGACGCCCGCGCTTCGGAAATCCAGTACGTCAAGACGGGCTCGAAGATCCAATGGGGCGCGCCCGTGGTCTCCGTCGTGGCTGTGCTCGGCTTCGTCGGTATCGCCGTTCTCGTGATGACGGGGCATGGCGGCGATACCGCGGCCGGGCAACTCATTCTCGGTGCCATGATCGGCGCCTGGACCACGGTGATTCAGTTCTGGCTCGGATCAAGCAAGGGGTCGGCCGACAAGACCGATGCCCTCACGGCGCTCGCCAGTCAGCCGCAGGTCGTCCAGGGGCCGGGCAGCCATGTTAGCGGCGGCGTCGCGCCACTGAAGCGCGCGCGGTAGCGGCATGCTCCTCCGCCTCGCCACACTCCTCCTCATCCTTGTCCTCGGGCCGTCCGCCCTTGCCGATGGCGTGGTGGCACTGCCGGCCGAAGTGTCCTGGGTCAAGGTTGCGGCCGACATCATCTCGACGGTGGGGATGCCGGGCGTCGTGGCGTTCCTGGTCTATGTCGTCAAAGTGCAGCGGGACGAGTTGATCGAGGAACGGGCTTTTACCCGCATCCTGCAGGATGCCAGAGCCACCGCGGCGGCGAAGAGCACGGAACTGGCCGCCACCGTGGCGGCGGCGAGTTCGGCTGCGATCGCGGCCAATACCGGCGTCACGGTCGATATGGCAAATCGGCTGCAAAGGATCCTCGACGTCGTGCAAAACGTGCCTGGGGAGCATGCCCGAATACTGGCTCAGGTGGACCGCAATTACGAGCGAACCGGTGAAGTGCTCTCGCGCGCCGGCGGTAAGCCATGATCTTGAAATCGCTTCTGACCCTCATCGGCATCGGCGCGATGGACCATCGGCGGAATGCTCTCGTTCATGAGCTGTCGAATAAGGAAACGGCTGTCTATGCCGCGCACAGTCTATTGACGAAGAGGAGCATCCAGGTCGCCGAAGCCATCTTCAACGAACAGGAAAACAGGCAAAATATCGCCAGGGACGTAGACGACATGCTCAACGTTTTGGTGGAAGTCGTGCGGGTCGAGCGGATCTCCGATAATATACGAGCCACTGCGGAAAACGCCGTAGCCACGCTGGAAGTGGTTAGAAAAGGCCTGAAATGCGAAGACTGACTGGACCCGGTGCCCGTATCATTATCGGCACTTGGATAGCGTTTCTTCCCCTTGGGTTCTTGCTACCGCGACTGTTGCTGTTCCAGATTTTGAATTCGGTCTGCATCGCCAGCGGGTTCGGCGTCGGCATCATGTTCTGGCAAGGCGAGTGGAGCATCCTCAATCGCCGCCCATCATCGTGGGGGGCGGGAGACGTCCTGGTCATCGGCGTTGTGACCGTGGCTTTCGGCATATCCGGGATCTTCCTGGATTACCTCATCAACCATGCCTTGGGTGTCTACCCGACGGGCGACCTCGTCAACGCATTTTTTCGATGGATCATAGCCAGCGGGCTGACCTTGCAGCTTATAGCCTCCGGATCGCAGGACGGACGTATTCCTTTGCGGACCTATCGCAAGACGGGAATCGTCATCGCGGTCGGTGTGGGCGCGGCCCTGATTCTGATGGCGCTCGGCATATCCTGAGGGCTTCCCCTTCAATTCCACCACGGAATCCCCGCCCATGAACCCCCGCATCCTCGCGGCCCTTGCGGCTGCCTGCATCGCCACGCCGGTCCTGGCCCGCAGCGCCGAGCCCTTCGGCCCTGCCTGCGATCTCCCGTCCGCCGTGATGCGGCAGATCCCGGCCGAAGCGACCGCGGTGCGGCTCGACGGAGACGATGCCGCGCGCATGCTGGCTGCGATCAACGCGACGGACCCGCCGACCGAGTTCCGCGCCTCGACGATCCTGATCCGGCTGTTCCGGAGCAATGCCCTTGTCGTGCTGTTCGATCCGTGTGCCGTCCCAGAAGAATAATCGTCAGCAGCTGATGGTAAAGGTGCGAGAGCCACCCGCTCCCAAAGATGGCGACGCATCAGGAGCAGGGTGTTGCACCACCATGTCAGTGTCGTCGTTCGGAGGCACGTATCGGACGCACGACGAGGACCTCTTGTCGGAAGTGCGCACAGCGGCTACCTTGACGGGCGCCTGGTCGGCTGCGGCGTGCTCGGTGTGCGACATGGCTAAACTCCGGTCAGAACCTTTATGAGAGCAGACCCTAAACGAACCGTTCCTCATGTGAGCTAACGCTCCAGACAAACCAGTTTGCAAGAAGAGGGCGCATCCACAAGACGGCAAGCGGTAAATTCAAGACTGTCCGCGGAAAAGCCGAATTAATCCCTGATAGGGGAGCACTTGAAAATGAGGCTCCCACCGCATTGGAGGG
>JAABUY010000695.1_pt1 | contig 55148 bp, 39 predicted proteins | sample 5560271 | NCBI WGS metagenome assembly JAABUY01 (sample SAMN10711886, study PRJNA513374) | rock metagenome | isolation source: Antarctica rocks | place: Antarctica: Victoria Land, University Valley | reverse complement strand
CAGTTGTTCTTGCGTAAAACGGCGCCTAGGCCACCTCTGCCGGTGGTTCAAGTCCATGGTGAGGGAGTAAGCCCAAAGGTCGCGAGTTTGAACCGCCGTCTGCGCGCACCCTTTACACCTGCGGGTCGGTTGCGGGCCGATCGCGGGTTAGGGGGAGTGTTAGATATATAACCCACAATAGCTATGCTATTAGTGTGGTGCCACCTTTTAACAAGTCTCATAAAATCTTCTTTATATTATTAACTCATCTCAGTAGTTTCTTTCTTAGATTTTAAGTTTGTAGACATTTCATCAGTACATAATGAATAATTTGAATGCTTAAATTGTATAAATATTATGAAGAATTTATTTAATCTATAACATAAAGATAATAAGTCATATCAATCTTCTTTGTACATAACTAAATAATGAGAAAGCTTATAAGTCAACAAAGTTTTATATATTTATTTAATACTTTTCTATTTAATTATTATTTCATACTAAATGTAATTCATCTCACTATTTCATTCTTTTAATTATTAACTCATTCTTTTACTATCTGCTAACAAAGTCTTGTCTTGTAGATAACAATTAAATATTAAATTTTTATAATTTTTTTTTTCAATGTATAAATCTCTGATCTAAATCACTATCTTAATCATTTTATTCATTTCTTCATTTTCTAATATCTCTATGTGCATCAATATTCATCAGATTCATATCTGAATCTTTTAATTTTATAAATTATTTATTTTCTTCATTATATACTGCAGTAAGTACTGACCTAACTGTATATTTAATTTAATGACTGATTAAATTATTACTTAATTATTTATGTATATATTCACTGTTTAAAGCTTCAGTTTCATTATTTTCACTATATTTATTATACTTATCATTATGATCAGACTCTGTAGCTTCATTATATACACTGTGAATATCTCATCTATACTTATATATATCATACATCTTAGATCTCTTTTCAGTGTCATTACTGCTGCATTTATTTAACTCTTAATGTCACTGTTATTCATATAAATATTCAACATCTTTTAATCTCAACAAAGTTTATTAATATTATATCTGTGAACAGCTTCATCTGCATTGTTGTTTATGTGAATAGTTAAGTTATTTCATCATAATAATACAATGTAAAGTGCTTTAAATTTTAAGTTGACTTTTAATGAAAGTTATATTTACATTTTATAGTAAAGCTATAGACATTTCAGTAAACTCTTTCAGCAAAGCTTCTTTGTAAAGTCAGACTTGATTTTCTTCATTAAAGTGTAAATTAATATAATAATAATATAAAGCATAAACTTTCTCAGTGTCTTCTTTAGCTGCTGTTTCATCAGAAAAAGAAAGAATTTTATATTTAGTGTTGAGCTCACTGTTATGTAAAAGACTCTCATTATAATAACTTTTACTCATTACTGTATGACTGTCAATTTCTAAAGAATTTATTTTTATTATATAATTATTTTGTGTTCACTGTCTAAACTGTATCAGACTGAACAGCAGTACAGAATCTGTAATAATATCATTGTTATATAAAGTTTTCATAAATTCTTAAGTTTAAAGCTTTATATAAAATCTGTTAATGCTGCTAAATCTTTAAGACTTGTTGTGACTCAGATTTAAATATATTGTATATATACATTTCATTTTAAATGTAAGTTCAAGATGACTCTCAGCATTCTGTACATCAATGATGTCTATATTGTGTATATATCTAAAGTCAGCTTCACTGTTATGTCATGTCTTATGAAACAGTTTATAAAGTAAATGAACTCATACTTAATTAAGATAAAGACAGAGACATATCTTTAAGCTTATTGCTTTATATAGCTATGTATTGTATATAAAATGATGCAGTTCTTCTCTGTTAACTTTTTTATCATCATAATATTTACATTATTAATTCAATTTACTGCTGTAACTCAAAGCTGTAAGTCATTGATTAGATTCAGTATGTTAGCATTGTAAAATAGATATAGAATAAATAATAATGATAAGCTTTAAAATATATTTATATAAATAATAAAGCTTTTTAACTCATATTTTAACAACTTTATTGTTAATGTTCTTTCTCTCAGAAAGTCTTCTATTCAGTTTATTATCTTTAGTGATAAACAGCATTTTTAAAGATTGTAAAGTAATCTTTTATAAAAGACATTGTTAAAGACTTTTGATACATTCAGCATTAATAGTGATGTAATTAACATGTTTAATTTTTATATTTTATAAATTTGCTTCAGCAGTGTATAAATTGTCTACTTTATGAACACAATCTTTTGATTTCTTAACAGTGTTTTAAGTAACAATTAATAGATCTCTGTCATGTAACTTATTCTGTGTATCATTATGAACTTTAAAGTCTTACTTATAATGTTTAGAAGTGTCATTAATCAATATATTTTAAATTATTAATAATTTTCTTTATTAAACTTTTACAGCATTACTGTAATGAAGTGTTTAAAGATTCTTAAATGTCTTTTACTGTTTAAATATAAATTGTATAGTAAAAGCAGCAGTGAAAGTAGTTGCAATAATATTTAGTATAGAACTCAATTTAATATATTATTTAATTTTAATGTCTTATTACTTAATGTTCACATTATAATCTCTGTTAGTTCAGTCTCTATGATTAAAAACATAAATATTAATTTAAAATACTTATATTTTGCAATGTTGCTGAGATTTATCTCTGAAGAAATTGAAAAAAAGATTGTTTAAAATAACTCTGTCTTGTTTTGCAGTTCTGTAAGTTTCAGCTTTTTTATTTATTTTAAAGTGAAAATAAAAATCTAATTTATAACTTTATAATTTCTGACTTACTTCATCAATTTTTATAGTCTTTAAGAATTCTTTAAAATCATCTTTATTCATTCTTTGTAACTCACTCTCATTAATTTTGTCAGCTTCTTTTCTTTCTCATTATAAACTCAACATTATATCTTTTAAATGTACATACTTTACTCTCTTTATCAACAACAACAAACTCTATTTACTTTTCTTATTATCTCTTTTGCTTTTAAGTCAAACTTTAACTTTAATCATTTGCTAAGAGTTAACATCAATATTATTGTCTTCATTGCAACTTAAATTGTCTCTATAATAACAATTATATATTACTTTATGTTGAGTTCATTGTAGTTATGAAGTGACATTGATAGCTATTTTATTAAAATCTATTATAAAAGCTTTATATCTACTTTATCTTACTGTCAATAAAATTATAATATAATTTCTGCTGCAGACAGTAGAAGATAAATAATAATAAAATAGTAATTAAAGTCATGATGTTGTTGTTGTATCTTGCAGTTAATTAATCATTAAATAATATTTAAGCTGCTTAACATTAAATCTATAATGCTGTACATTTACTAAGATCTTTATGTAACTGAGCTCTACAGTAAAAACAGAGAGAGCTGTTATTCATTTATTATTTATATTAATTGCTTTATTTGTGAATTCTTCTTCATCTTCAGATCTTTTTATGTTAAATAATGCAGATTAAAGTCTCTCATTATAATATATTATTAATAATTATTTTTCAGTAAATCATTCAGTTACTTTAAAATTACTATGATGTTTTCTTTAACTGCTTCTCTGTACACATTATAAATGCATAAACACTTAAACTGATTATGTTTAATGTATTAAATCTTTAAAATTATAAAATCTTTATTATATGTTTAAACTGTTCAGTCTGCACAGTTCAATTATGAATTAATGTAGAAACAGACTTAAGTTAATTTTTCTTTTATGAGTTCTGAATAAATTAGATGAAATCAGTTCTTATAAAAATAATAAATATTATTGTTGTATTTATTGTATCATGACTTCTGAATAGTCAGCACATCATAGTCTTATATGATGAAATTCTGAAGCAAAGATATCATAATCTTGTTTTTTAACTTTATTGTGTTGTACTGTAAGATGATAAAGTTTGAGTGTATCAACATTATTTTATCATCATTGTAATCTTTGAAGTTGATGCTGTCTCTATATTCATGGTGTCTGCTGTGGGGCCATCTTGACTGATGAACAGTGAGCTCACTGGGTCCTGCTCAGAGGCACTCTCAGGGAGCACTCCGCTCCTCAGACGTTCGACGATGATCGTTGGAAACCTTCCGAATCGGGTTAGAGTGAAAAGGCGCTTTTGCCCTCGCCGTATCGATTTAAGTTAGACCCCACGCTAACGCTATATCGGCAACCCTCGAAGAAGCATACGAGATACTGAATTGATCACTGCAGCGGGCACTGGAGAGAGGTGGAGCGGAGATGATTAACGACAGAACCGACGTCACGATGCCCGAAGAACACGACCCCGACCTCGAAGTACAGAAGATTTTGCTTGCTGCTTCCCAACATAATCTTGAGGCCCTACGTACACTCCTCCGTACCGCTTCTGCAAACGTACAAGATCCCGAAACCGGCTATACGCCCTTACACGCAGCTATTGCAGCTTTGGCGCCTGAAGATGGGCCCGCTTCAACGGACGCGCAAGTCAAAACGAACGGACATGCGAATGGAATTGCCAACGGCGGGGCCTTAAGCGGGGATGTAGAAGCGCCCGAGGAAGATGAAGAGATGGAGCTCGCGAAGAACACCTTGAAGCTGTTGTTCCAGAGTGGAGCGATTTGGAATGATTTGGATAAGAATAATGAAACGCCCGGGTGTATCGCTTGGAGATTGGGCTTGAAGGGGTTATATGAGATCATGGTGGACGCGGGTGTTAGGGCAGAGTTACTTCTGAACCGACTCGACGGATACGAGCCCCTCGCCGATGACGACGACCAAGACCAGGGTGAATTGGGTTCGGCAGAGGTACAAGATGCCGAGAGAATCGACGGAGATGCTCAGATAGACACCGACCATGTCGAACCCGATGCTTTACCCGCGGAGGAAATAAAGACAGCACCAATAGAAAGCGAGCTACAAGCCGACGTCAACAGCGCAGACTACCTCCGCTCCGACCTCACATACACTGCCGATCGGCTACTAGACGCCGACAACAACGGCGTCATGATGGCATGGGAGACCGAGATCATGAAAAAAACCGCCGACCTCCTCGTCCCTCGCGCCGACCTCCGCATTCTCAACATAGGCCACGGCATGGGCATCATCGACGACTTCGTCCAATCGAAAGGCCCCCAGACACACCACATCATCGAAGCCCACCCCACCGTCCTCGCACACATGAAACGAACCGGCTGGCCCGACAAGCCAGGCGTTATCATCCACGAAGGGAAATGGCAAGACATACTGCCCCAGCTCATCCAAAACGGCACCACGTTCGACGCCATCTACTTCGACACGTTCGCCGAAGACTACAAAGCGCTGCGAGAGTTCTTTAGCGAATTCGTGATTGGCTTGCTGGATGAGGGTGGGAGGTGGGGGTTCTTTAATGGTCTGGGTGCCGATAGGCAGGTGTGCTATGATGTGTATGCGAAGGTGGTGGAGATGGATCTGTTTGAGGCCGGGTTCGATACGGAGTGGGAGACGCTCGAGGTGCCGGATTTGGAGAGGGAGGGGGAGTGGAAGGGGGTGAGGAGGAGGTATTGGACGCTGGGGACGTATCGGTTGCCGGTTTGTACTTTTATCGGTTGAGGCTGGGCTTGCGGACGAACGGTATGGGTGCTTTGACGTGGACTTTTCACGCTCTGGGATGGGTGCACCAGACGCCCTATCTTTGGGAGACCATGCGTGTCGGAATTTTCGATCATCATCGGCGCGGATGAACTCATGGTGAGCACGATAACCTCACAACTTTCGAGCGTTCAAGATGGGTACTGATTACTGCGGTCTAGGTCCGCTTTGAGCCTAAAACATAGATATGCCCATCACATGACTGCCTTTCGAAAACTATTATCGAGGATAGGTTGCTGCTCTACGGTCTCACAACAAACCCTCACTCTATCTCAACACTCACCAGTCTGGTATCAAATGATTGCTCTCCACACTCCTCTCATCCAGAACCTTTCTCGCTCCTTCCCTTCCCACGACAGGCAACCTCTTCGCTCCAATTCCTTTCGGCACCAGGTTTGGATCCAGCAGGCCGATCTGCACAAGAACTGTTGCTTGGTCCCAATCTAGTGGAGTGTTGTTTAGCAAGCTTCATGTAGGAGTGGAAATATAGAGAGCGGGCAAGAGATGGAGGGTGAAGGAAAGCTTACAGATGTGTTCGTGATAGAGTTTCCCTCCTGTATGTGACTTCCGGTGTCAGTGGTTCGGGGTAGGTCTTGCAAGGAGGATGTAAATAGTCTGTTTATGGGATATACCTCTTATACAAACAACGCTCACAAACGCCACCTCGACCTCCTTGTCCGTTGGTGCAACGCCAGGCAGCAGCCATGGAATCTCCTACATAACTCGTTAAACCCTTTTAGCTCCCATCACTTGTCCCCAGCACATACCCTCGACGGTGGATGATACATACCTGCGTATGCCGAAACTTGACAAACATCTCATCAACGACCCTATCCGTGCCCACAGTCCGACTCAACAAGCGAATATCGAGCGAGGGCGGATTCATCGGGATGAAGAAATCCCTGTAGAAGCGATGCAACTCCGCGTACCCAATACCGCCCGTCAAAGTCGGAACATGGTTCACATACGGCGCCGCAACCATCGTCGCCATCGTCGCGTCAACATCTTTGCTCGAGAACTCCACTACCCGACGCCGCCAAACCCCATCAGTACTTGCGCTCCCTCTCCCAAAAGCCAATGCAGCAAAACGGAGATCATCCCACATACGCTCCAAATGCCTCTCCCACACCCCCTCCAGATCCACCTCGACGCCAAACCCCGCCCTCAACACCCCCAGCGTCCGCGACCACGCCAACCCCGCCGCCACCTTCTCGTACGCCTCCCCGGCCCCGTCTTCCGCGAACCCGGCCGCCGCGTGCGGATACGTGTATGATGCCCACCTCGGCGCCGCCGAGGACTTGCCGGCTAAGTGCGCCAGCACCCGCACGCTGGGCGGGAAGCCGGCGGAGGCGTGCGGGAGCGAAGGGGGGTAGTAGGCGACGAGCGCGCAGAGCTTGGGGGTGGGTTTCATGCAGGTTTCGAGGGTTAGGGATGCGGCGGCGCCGTAGGCTGTGTGGGGGATGGGGCGTGTTAGTTTTGTTGGTGCTTGGTACTGGTTGCGAGGTTGGGGAGGTTTCTTGCTCTTGTTCTGGGGCGGGGCTTGGGAGTTTGCCGGGGGGACGGGAACGGGACGAGAGGGGAGGGAGGGTATGGTGTGGGGGTCGGGACGGAAGGGGGGTGAGCGGAGCTGACCTACGATGGCATATTTCTCGCCTAGTTCGAGCGGGTCGGCGAGGTGGGAGAGGTGGGTTCTGAAGGCCTTGGTGTCGCCGGTGAAGGGGAGGTATGTGACGTCATAGCCTTCGGCTTTGAAGTTGTGCATGATTGACTGGGAGAAGGAGGTGGAGGAGGGGGCGGAGGCGGTTAGGACGAGGCGGGGAAGGGTGTCTGTCTTGTTGGGGTCGTCCCAGCTGAATTTCATTTCGTGGTTTGAGATATAGAGGGTGTGCTTTAGGGCAGTTGGTATCAGGTAGATACCTTACCTAAGGTAATTACCCTTAGTGAGCTTTAGATGAAGACTTACGTAAGAATGCCTGCAAAGATCTCGACTGCTAACGCAATTCGGCTCTCGCTGGCGGCACTCAGCCTTCCACGTTTCCAACCAACCTGATTCTGTAACGGCATTAAACTACCGGAAGTCAATTTAACAACGGCGTCAAGCGGCTTCAAACGTCATCCCAAGATGGCTTCTTTTCTCAGGCTGGAGTTCTCGGCTGTACATAATATCGTTCCTGGATCGCGCATACTGCCTCCAGTATACGACTGTCGTGACGATGGTTGCAACCCCGGGTAGATCTGCTCTCGAAGTCTGGACCACAAGATGGCACTGGCGGGAGCGGATCATTAACTTCACCCCATCATGGTTCACCGTGACGATGGGTACGGGTATCATCACCCAGCTGCTTGTCAACTTTCCATATCCGGCTCAGTGGCTGCGGAATCTTGGGTACTGCTTTTGGGTAGGTCTATACCCGTTCATTGTGCTCTCCAGCGCCGACGGCTAACCTTGGTTTAGATCCTGAATATAATTCTTTTCTCGATGTTTACAGTCTTTCTGATCACTCGCTACGTCTGGTATCCAAGCCTTATGAAGTCGACTCTCGAGGATTTTTCGCAATCAAACTTTTTGGGCGCCATACCGATGGGGTTCGATACGATCATCGTTGGAATTGTATTATATTACAGTCACAAATCGTCGGCCATCTGGGTCGCATATGTGTTCTTCTGGATATCTACGGCCATGACCGTTGCAGTTAGTTTGGGTGCGGTGTTCGTCATGTTCACCAAACAGCCGAACCACAAGCTTGAGAGCGTGACGGGCGTGTGAGTGCTCTCCCTCTCAGGCAAAGTATGAATTGGTGCCTGATTGAGAGATTCTAGGTGGCTTCTCTCATTCGTTCCTCTTGTCGTTACCTCCGCAGCCGGCGCCACATTGCTCCCCTACCTCAAATACCCGAACAACATCGCCGTCCTGGTCGTTGTTTTCCTCATGTGGTCTGCCGGCCAATGCACCTCGTTCATGGTATTGACTATCTACATGTGGCGTCTCATGGCATGCAATGTACCCACGCGGGATGCCATAGTCTCTTGCTTTATCCCTCTGGGCCCACTCGGCCAAGGCTCTTTCTCAATCCATTCCCAGGCCGTCTTTCTTTCCAATTTCCTCAAAAAGTCGAATTTCGCACCCACCCAGTCTTCCCCACCGCCCATCCCACGGGCAACCATCGAAGCACTCGCCGAGGTCATTCACTGGATGGGTATCATCGCAGCTTTATTCCTCATCGGCCACGCCACGTTCTGGCTCGTCGAAGCCTTCAGCTCCGTCATCTGGCGCATCCCGAAGAAATTCAACATCGGTTTCTGGGGCTTCACTTTCCCCTTTGGAACGTATGCCAACGCGCTATCGTTCCTCTCGATGGACCTCCGAAACGAGGGATTGAAGGGGTGGGCGGCCACATGTACGACAACCGTCGTACTGTTCTGGCTCCTCTGCGCCGTCGGCACCGTCTACAAGGGGTTCTGGAAGGGAGAACTCTTCTACGCGCCGGGGCTGGAAGGGTGGGTTTGGGAGCATGAACATGAGCGGGAGGGCGCTCAAAAAGAACAGAATGAGCAAGGCGAGGAGGCGGAAAGCACGCCGAGGACGCAGCTGGAGGAGATGGAGTCGGCACAGATGACTACGAGAGCCTCGGGCACTTACTCCGTTACAAGACCTGGTGCACGTGATGAAGAGAGTGAGGAGGGTGGCAGGGCACGGCGGGCGGAGCACGGCGGGGTGAAGCATTCGGATGGTGGAGCGTCGAGCGCTTCGTTCGATCGGGTAGATGGCCATGTACTGCTGCATAGTGGTGGTCGGATATAATATTGTATTGATATTACTGTAAATACAGTCATGGATCTTATTTCTATTTCTGCACAAAGTCCAAAATGGGTTAACTCAGGCCCAGGTTACGGACACAGCGACTGGATAGCTGCTTAGAAGAACTCAATCAAGACTGGGTAATGAGAGTGGATGCTTCACAGGGCTAATCAGAGGACTTCCCACATGCGACTACCTATCCACGCAATTCGTACCTGTAAACATTGTCACAGCCCTAGCCTTGAGTAGTTCAAATGCGAACTGCAAGAGCCCACACATCGCAAGACAAGAACCGCCATCTCCAACCCAACACCCACAAACCCTCAAACAAAACACTGCCCCACACAGTAAACCTTCTCCAACACGCATCCGCACCCGCAACCCCTTCTCACCCAAAACCCCCGCACCACCCCACCCCCCCTCCAACCCAACCCCCCAAAAACAAATAAAAAGAAAACCCAGACACCATGCCACCCCCCACCCCCCTCGCAATCGCCACCTCCTCCCTCCTCCGCCTCCTCAAAGAAGAATCCTCCTACCACGCCGAACTCGCGACCCAAGAATCCCGAGCCCAGAAACTGCAAACGGCGCTCGAGCACCCCGACCGCAAAGAGGCCGGAAAGGGCGAGGGCGAGGACGGTGAGGATGGAGAGGCGGATGAGAATGCGGAGTGGAGGCTTAGGCAGGAGGTTCATTTCCTGCCCTTCTGGATTTGGGGGTCTCGTTTTGCTCTGTTTTTCTCTGCGATGCTCCTGAGATGTTGGGGGGCGGCGGAAGGGGAAGGGGTTGTGGGCGTTGTTTGTAGCGAGTACGATGGGGGAGGGAGAGTAGGAGAAGGATGAGGCGTGGATCGATAAACGGATGGATAGGCTGACAGGGTGCGGGGTCTTGCGGTATAGCGTCGAGCGATCGAGGAGACGAAGGCGGTTTTCCCGTCGTTGCGGGGGAGGATTACGGATGCGGTGGGGAGGGTGGAGGGGGAGCTTGTATGTTGTCCTTCCTACGTGTGCTATGCTGTGCCGGTGGGGGTGGGGAGGTGGTGCTGATGGTTGGGTTTGGGTTTAGAAAAGTGTGAGGGGTTCGGGTATGGAGGGGAAGGGGGAGGAGATTACGAAGGCGGAGGAGGCGGTCGGGAGGGCGAGGGCGAGGGAGAGGGAGGGGTAGGATGGGTATGGGGAAGGTGGACGTGGAGGGTGGGATGGGTGGTGGTTGTCATACCCTGGGGGGGTTTGTGAGGGTGGTGTGGCTTGCTTGCAGTAGGTCGAGCAGTGGGACATGCTAGGTTGGCATGGCAGATCAGAGCTTGATCCTAGAGTCTCTACCCCGATATGGCTGAGAATTTTGTCAAGAACAGGAATGTCAAATAGGCGCTATGTGATGTCCATGGTTTCGGCTGCGCCGCTCCCCTGCACTGCCTCTTCGTCTTCCTCTCCCTCTTCCTTCTCTTCAACTGGGCCGTCGGTCACGCCTTCCGGAGTGTCTGTCACCATCTCTTCGGATGTCTCCGGGCCTATCGGATTGGTAGACCGACCTGGTGCCGACGGTACATGTAGAGTTGCAGTCGTCTGGCCATCTTCGGTCATGTTTGAATCTTCACCCTCGGCAGCTTGAGGCCTCTCTTCCCCTCTTGTCGAACTAGCTCCCCGACTGCCCCCGAAACGAGACCGACTCCTCGCTGTCCGTTTACCAACGTTGACCCCACCGGGCGTCGATCCATCGCTATCCGGAAGCGTGTGCATAGGCGTGACCCCGCCAGCTTCAGCCCTGGGAGTCCCAACCGTACTACTCCTGCCCCTCTGTGAACCGACCTCGCCTTCCTCCCCTTCCTCCCTCTCTTCCATCCCCTCCCTCCTCTCCACCTCTTCCTTCTCATCTCTAATCAGCCGTCGCAACTGCATGCCCTCCTCCACGATTCTCCCAAACTGCTCCCGCCGCTCCGACCACGTCCGCGCATAATCCGTACTCTCCCTCTGCAGGTCGGCGATCTCGGCATTCAGCTTCTCGAGGTTGGCATGCTGGTCCTCCCTCGGCCGCAGCAGCCGATTGCTCGTGATCTTCTCCGCCAGCTCATCGTACGTCTTCCGCAACGCCAGCGTCTTGCGCGCCTCCTCCAGCTGCACCCTCAGCTCGGCCGTGTTCTCGCGCACCGCTTGCGCCGTGGCTTGGATCTCGAGCTTCTCGGCCGCGTACCGTTCGCGGTCTTTTTCGTTGCTCGTGCGCAGGAATTGGATCCGCGCGATGCTGCTCTCCAGGGCGGCGAAGTCGAGGAGGACGTCTTCGCGCCATTGGCGGCGCTCTTCGAGCTGGGCTTGGCGTGAGGCTTCGATGGCGGCGGCGGCTTCGTCGGCGAAGGAGGTGTCGGGTGGTGGCGTGGGTAGATGGGTAGGTGGCGTGGTGATGAGGGAGTTGGGTGTCAGGAGGCGTTTCGTGATTCTTCGGAATGGTTTCTCTTCTACGTTGAGGAGGCGTGACTTGTGTAGAGCATCTGTTTCGATCGTGTCAGTAACTGCACGGATTCTCCCGTATCCGGCGTGGTCTTACCTTCTTCGGCCTGATCAAGGAGAGCGTAGGAGTTCATGTTGTGGGTATTACTCAATATATCTAATGGATCAACAGAGCGCTAAGGTGAAGTGATCGTTTTCACAGACATGTAAAACGTGTTGCAAGTAAGGTAAGTTTTGGTCCCTGAGGTTGAAGCTTCTCGCCTAATTGTAGCGCCGGGTCGGTTAATTAGGCCCGCTGACGCTAAGCCTCTCCGGCTGATGACAGCGTTACCTAATGTCTACATGTTTATGAATCCATTGATCTTCGTTGCTTGAAGCATTGTCAACACTCTGCCATGAAACCTAAGTTGACAAAGCAATACATCGTTTGAGTAACAGAAACAGCACCCATCGTGAAGCTTGTCCACAGTCGTTAAACATTCGTTAAGATGCCAGCTTTACCCCTCTACCACCTTGCCAGAAAGGCTTGCATCAAGAACATCAAATGTAAGTACAAGAACGGGCAACTGCAGCAGTATACTCATACCTGTATAGCTATTACAGATATTGGAGACATTCCTTACGAACTCATACGTCCGGTATTAATCAAGCTCGAGAATCCAGACCAGCTAGTACGTTTCAAGCGCCGAAGTTCCATTGAGGTCTGTACTAACAAGTGGGTAGAGAGAACTCGAGACAGCATCTCCTCAGCTATGTGGTGCTGACGCAGAAATATGGCGAGAATTCATCAAACGGGACATTCCCGGATGGGAGAAGAAACCGCACGAACCCCAGAACCCCAAGAACTGGTACAAGGTCTACAATAAACTCCGCATCGAGAACCAAGCGCAAGTCAACAAAGATGCAGAGATTCTCAAGGCAGCCATGGATGGGCTCAAATCCGAAAGAGCCAAACACACATCTAGAGTCGTAGATCCAAGGACCGTCCCGAGACTGCCCAGGATGGGGGGCATGCGAGTGGAAGGGGGACGCTCGAGAGTGACGACTAGCACTTCGTCCGCCTTGACGTTCGGTTCCGGTTCGAAGACCAAAGCCGTCACTGGGAAGGTGGTGTTGGAAAAGGCACGGAGAGAAGCGCGAGAGATGAGCCTCTTCAGCGCGCGCAAGACCGTGCTGGCCACGCCGACGCACAAGCTCAATGACAAAGCAAGCCAAGTCCGAAACGCTCCACAAGGCTTACTAGACGAACACAAAAGGCCAGCTGGCCCAAGCTACGCAAGTCATGCCTCGAAACCTCCGATGATCTTCGCGCCTAGGAGAAGCAGCGCCGCTTCGAAATCACCAACCACAAGCACAGCCAGCATGACGAATGAAGAACGCGAACGAAGGCTGAAAGCGTTCACTGCCGGCAACAAGCGAGACATAGACAATACAGACTCTGCTATCTTACCATCTACATCCTCCTTGTCATCGTCAACCACCCTCCAACCTCAAGATACCTCGACCTTCACCACACCCCCTGCGCGATCCAACGGCCCTCCCGACCGCGAGACTCTCTACCCGAGCGCTGCGTACAAGGCACCACGGCTGAAGAACACACCCAATTCGGATCGCAGGAGCGCGACACCGTCTGAGAGCAAGGATCAAACTAAGAAAGCTGACGTGGATCCATTTATGCGCGTCAAGAGACGCAAAATTGCATGATAGTGAAATATCGTCTAGCATGTCTATTCTATTTCATTGCCGTCAGTCTAGAGGCGTCCTGGGCATTTAGATCACGGGGCCATGCACGGCGTCTCTATTATTGCGACGGGATTCTTACTATGTGATCCTCATTTGAGCGTTTCGACCACTCACACATATAAGGGTAGCAATAGCATAGATTTTCAGTATCAATTTACTCTACCAAACAACACAATCTCAACCACATGGCACTGATCAACCTCAGCTCTGAGTGACACGAACCTTTGAGCGTAATCCCCAGTATCTCTCTCGATTTACCGTGAGAATGCTAAAGATCCCTCAGTTCTCACGACCCCCCTAGCTCGTAGTAGAAACCTCAATCAGCTCTATACAACCACCATCGACGCTCGTAATCCTACGTACACCCGATCTAGCCCACCCTCGCCAGCACAGAGCGAAGCAAGTAGGAAAGCCAAGCCCAAGCGCCAACCCGACTCAACAGACGGTAGCCAAATCTATCAGTCATTCATATCATATCAAGCATATCTGCGCACCGCACCCCTTCCTCGAATCCCCCTTGATCTCCTCCCGGAACACCTATCCACATCTATCCCCAACCCCCACCTCTCCCTTCCCAACAGACGACACGCCTCCACCTTAACCGCCTCACATGCACGCCCATGACGCCTCATGACGACAAGCCCGCACCGCCCCGCAGCGCAAGCACCAGATGCAGCGTCGCCCCGCCCTCGAGATTGTATTCGGCGGCGGTTTTGTCGTCGGCCCTGTAAGGCGGATATGCGACTCATGTCAGCCGTAGCTCCAGTCCTCAGTCCCTCTATTTCTCTCCCTTTCCCTCTCCCCCTCCCCGCCGTGCATATATAACAGCATCGCATCCCCATCCCGTAACCGGAGACCAGGCATAGGAAGCCTCACTGGAGAAGAGAAAAACGAATGGAGAAGAAAAAAACAAGAAAAGAGGGAAGAAGAAGGGAATGAGAGCACCATACATCTGCTTCCCCCCAAAGATCAAGCGCTGCTGCACGGGCGGGATGCCCTCCTTCTCCTCGACGCGCTCTTTGATGCGTGAGACCTGTGCAAGTGCGCCACGTACGCGTCAGCCGCTGGGATCCGTGGAAGCTGAGCTTGAGCTTTTCGCTTTCGCCGCGGTGGGATGTGGTTTTGAGGGGGTCGGGGTTGGCGGAGAGGGTACGGCAGGGGGGGTTGACGGGACGGGGAGGGGACGGGGAAGTGGAAGTGGAAGGGCACCTTGTAGTCGGGCTCGATGTCGAGTTCGATTTCTTTGCCGGTCAGGGTGCGGACTCTGGTTGTGGTGAGCGGGGACGGGTTTGTTAGTTGGTCGGGGTAAGTCCGAGCGGTGGATGGGGGGTGTAGTTTGGAAGGTAGGAATGGTGGGAGGTGAGTGTTGGAGAGAGGGGAGACAGGGGCGTACTTGATGTTCATTCTGACGGAACGAGTTTCTGTCAGGCGACGGGAACTGGAAAAGACACGGTGTGGCAGTGATCTCTGGTCTTTGATCGATATTGGAGGTATTCTGGTGGGGCGTGTACGAAGTACGTGATGGAGGGGCTACGTTTCGTAGGATGCGACTACGGCCGCCGGAAACGAGCACGGTGATGCAGAACGCTTGGAGGGCGACTGCGTCAAGTTTTCATACTGTGATTCTAATAATAATGGGAATAGGGTTGGACGAGATAGTTATATACTTGGTAAATTTTGTTTCATGAGTCTGTCTATAGACCCCATTAAGATTATTCTGCGCGACATGTATGCCTGGATATCAAATAGAGATGAATCCCACTTCGTTGCAACCATCTCCCATAACAATCCTTTCCCAGCATTGATATCACAACCAACCGAAGGCCAGTGAAACCATCAAGACACAAATCCCGCTCAACGACAGGATACTTATCCTCGTCCTCGGTGCGTCACCGACAAACAGCGCGATCGACTCCGTAGGATTCGCCCCAGGAACATAGACCGTGGTTCCTTTCGGGACCGCCACGGTGCTCGGTGCGGCTACGACCGTACTGCCTCCTGTGACGACCGTCATGGGCGGAAGTACGACAGTAACAACGGAAGGTGTGACGTCGAACGTGGAGGTGCCGATGACGACCGCCGAAGCGGACGGTTGGAGCGAGATGGGCGTGCCAGATACGGTGATCGGACTCCCACCCGGAACGAGCGTTTGGCTGACGATGACGAAAACCGACGACGGGCCTGCGGTGACCTCGGTGCCCAGGACCGTTATGACGGGTGCTGGGTGAAGCGGGACGATGGCGGGTTGTGTGGGGACCGCGCTGTTGCTGACGACGACCGTTGTGGTGGTGGGTGGGAGTGAGACGGTAGTGCCGGAAAGCGTGATGGCTGGACCGCCTGGCACTAAGGTCTGACTTTCGATAACAAAGACAGAGTCCGTATTTGCGGTGACGACTGTGCTTCCAATGACGATAGAAGGGGGTAGCGAGGTGGCTGATACTGCTGTGCTGGTTTCGACAACTGTTGTGCTGGTTTCGACAACTGTTGTGCTGGCTGTTGAAGTAACAAATACGGTACTCCCCGAGATGGTCGAGATCGCGGTAGTAACAGCGATCGCTGTTTGCGAGCTATTCGTTAGCACCGGAGTAGAGGCGGACGACTCAAGGGATGGAGACGCCAAAGATGAGCTTGAACTCGGTGACTGTTGGGAGCTAGAGAGCGAAGGGGCAGTGGACGAGACTGAAGGCGAGGATGTGAGCGGAGAAGTGGAGGAGGAAGTGGACGAAGAGTTGGACGAAGAGGTGGGCGAAGAAGATTGCGGTGGAGAAGGCGAAGAAGCGGACGAAGAAGTGGGCGAAGGAGAGGGCGGAGACAGGATAACAGTTGAAGTTGACACACCGGATGCAGTAGATGACGCATACGATTGCTCTGAAGCTGTTGTACTTGCAGACGATGAAGGGGAAGCGGACGAGGCAGAGGGCGAGGATGTGGGCGAAGAAGTGGAGGGGGAAGTGGACGAAGAGCTGAACGAGGAGGTGGGCGACGAGGATTGCGAAGGTGAAGGCGAAGATGATGTCGAAGAAGTGGGCGAAGAAGAGGACGGAGGGAGAATAACAGTTGAAGTTGACGCACCGGATGCAGTAGATGACGCAGGCGACTGCGCTGAAGCTGTTGTACTTGTAGACAATCTGGATGATATGAATGTCGACACTGTGGCTGTAGACGGTATGGTTGTAGACGAAGTCGTGGTACTTGATGTGGTTGTAGGAGGAGTGGTAGTAGACGACGTAATTGTAGACAGAATAGTAGTTGTAGGGGTGGAAGTTGTAGATGGAGTGGAAGTTGTAGATGGAGTGGAAGTTGTAGACGGAGTGGTAGTTGTAGCCACAGCGGTAGTAGGAGACTCGGTGGTCGTTGAAGACGGGCTCAGAGTAGTAGACGGGCTAGTTGTAGCAGACAACGTACTTGTAGACGGAGTGGTAGATACCGTAGTGTCGGTCGCCGGTCCAACGGTTTGGTTCACACCCAAGGGGTTCGTCGTCATTATTCCAGTTCCTGCCGTTGACACTTCAGTTCCATCAATCTGAAGATAGTTGGAGACTGCTCTTACCACTACCAAAGATTGACGGGCCGTTTAGGGTGTCAGTAGCCGACTCGGTCTGAGCGCCACCTCCTGCACCAATCACCGCCTTAACGGCAACGCTCAACGTCGGGGTACCGGCGAAAGTACCGGCGTCGAAACCAGTATGACCCATTGAGCTCGCCATGTCCGTCAATGGTGGGTGGGTCGGTAATGGGCCGGTAACTCGATCTTTCCCAGCCCAGTCGGAATGCGGGTTTCCTGAGTATGCGGCATATACAGGCGTCGGAAACGGCACCGACATGGTTGAAGTGATGCACTGAGCGTAGCCTGAGACCGTAATCACTTGCGCCTCTTGCATCTGAAAGCCCGTGTAATAGACGTACGGAGTAGGAAAGGTGCTATTGATGCTGTCAACAACCCAATGGGGAGCAGCTCTTCAGGTGCACGCGCTTACGCTGTGAGTCCTCCACTGTCGACCACATGTGTTGGGGTGAATGCGCTATCGGTTGACGGCGCAGGAGTGTAACTGAGAAATGTTGTGACTGCGGCGGAAACCGAGTCATGGGTGAGTGAGAAGGAAACCGAATTTGAGGACCACACGGTCGCGGTCCCAATCGCGGCCGCCGTTGAAACAGTATACGTATGTTGCGTCTAGCTTGGAATTAGCAATGTGAGAGAGCCGGGAGCCCATTCCCATATCATAAGCTCTCAACCAAAAGAGAACACCAGAAGAAGGAACGCATAGCGCACCGGATCCCAGTAGTAAAGGCCAGCATTCTGAACATTCATCGTCCGTCCATTGCAGTCGTGTAGGGGCTGACCCGCCTGATTCACGACAGGGTCCAATGCCCGCGCATTGGCAATAGCATGCCTTTTCTGGACATTTGAAGAACCCAAGTCCAAGTAGTTGGGCGCTGCAATTGACCGTCAGCGGGTACGAGGAGAGACTTGAGGGCAGCTTCACCAGCTAGACCAAGATGCGATATAAATGCCAGCACCACGACGACAACTTGATCAAACATGGTATTCAATTGGACGAGTAGTTCAACAAGAACGAACGTGAAGCTCTTTGTCAAGATGAAGCCACAAACGAGGGACAGATAGCGAACTAGTCAGAGAAACGGTGTTTTCGACTGGCGCAATGGAGGCTCCAGGAACAACAGGAAAAGAATGTGCTGGCGACACCGCCATGCATTTACGAGAAAGGTAGCATTGACGGCACAGCGAATCCCGTGCATTTCTCCTCCGAGTGTGGGTACTCCTGCTGCAATGTCCATCACGGGCTTGTGTAGATCCATGACAGTGGCAGGGTGTAGACCGCCGACTGGGTGAGCGAACAAGCAACAAGTCCCAAAAAGCAAGGATCTGGAGCCGGCCTATTCCTATTCGGTTCAATGAGAAGAGGTCGGAAGTACTCGTAGTAAGGGGGGTGAGAGAAGAGAGAGGAAGAGAAGTAAACAAGAGATATGTGCCACAAGGCTGAAGGCTCTGCGGGGACGTCCGCGTCCGTGTCGGTGTCCGCTGCGCTTGAACGAACCTAAGCTCGATCCTGAGCTTACGCGCTTCGAGCTTTCCCCGCTTCCCAGGATGTCGGTTTGAATGTTGAGTGACAAGCAAGGGGACAAAGCAAAGGTAGACGGCCGGCTGCGGGTTAGAGTTGGAGCAGAGCATGATGCCGAATACTAGAAAGGTTCGGGCACGCTGGCTTCACTACGATTCGTACTCAAGTAAGGAAGGTATGGTAAAGTAAGAAAGATTAAGGCAGTCACTGTAGTGCAAAAACAAGAAAGCATAGAAGAGATCATCCACAAATCTATGGGGGCGCATCTTGTGGCGCATCGGTGAGATCAGTTCAGTGAAAAGAAAGAAGCAGAGGAGGACTCCCAAAAGAACTCAATTTGAACAGTATCTCAGGATTCAGACGGGACGGAGTGTCTTCTGTTGCGCCGGTCGAAGTGTATATCAGTATATATATATCGGTCGTTGGTATGAAGCGGAAGGGAGCTGCGTTACAAAGCAAGTGGTGAGGCTTCCTACCGCAGGATATATTACGGTATATTACGCCCGCTCTGTGAGAGCCTCCGTAATGTAATTATCAGGCAATCCCCCGCTTCTGGCCTTCGCCCTGGCCGTCAAATGCAACAACAATTATCAACGACGAGAGGATTGGACAGAAGCTCATGTATGCGATTATGTACATCCACAACGAACGCAAGTCATCTATCATTGAACCCTTTTCCCCCCCACCTGCTCACATCATCGCTGCAGTCATCAGCCGCATCGACTTCAGATTGGTTGCCTGGTCCTGCTGCCCATCAGGCTGGCCCTATCAGAGTCTGAGTTGAAATGTCTGCATTGCATGTTCATGGTCAAGATGCTGCTTGGAAGCGTTATTTTACCTATATAAGGGTAGTCTTTCTTTACCACATGCAATGCAACTTCATGGGTCTGTTATCGCGGCACGGTTGTTGGGTGGCAGGCAGTCTTGGAGGGGCCAAGACCCTCCAAGACGGACTTGAGAGCCCATCTGGCTGACGGGCGCAGTACACCCTCAACCGTCCTTACTCATAGGACCGCGTTTGGGGTCCAAGGGACTTCCAGTTTATTTCTGTCCGGTAAGGCTCATCCACCGCTATTCATTATTCTGTGAAAGGCGGCATGTTTGGCCTTTTCATATCAAAGCTTGGCGATATCTTCAAGCATACGCCTTTCTGTTCCCATATCTTCGACTGATTCTCTGAGGCGGGTTCCACCGTCGCCAACCCTTGGCCAAGATGAAATTCTGCGCACTTGCTGCTTTCAGTTCTTTGCTGTTTGAAATTAGCCTTGCTTACGGTTTCAATGGCTTTTCCGCCCTCTTCCGCCGGGCCATCACCGCACCGGCACCTCTGAGCGTGATCGCGGACGGATCATGGATCGGTAACGACGGCTTTTGGTCGACCTTTACGTTTCGGATGGGAAACCCGGCGCAGGACGTTCGTCTTCTGCCTTCCACTGCGTCGCAGCAAACGCTGGTAATAATTCCGGAAGGATGTCCGCCAGGGCTCATGCGCGATTGTGAGGCCTCTCGAGGTTGGTTGTTCGACAAAAATAACTCGAAAACCTGGTCCGAGAAAGGAAAGTATGTTCTGGACCAGGAACCTAGTCTTTTGACAGCTAGCAGCGGTGATTTTGGTTTTGACAGTCTTGGGGTGAATGCGCAAGGTCAGGGTGGGCCAACTTTGGATTATCAACTCATAGGTGGTGTCGCCGGAAATGCCTTTTACTTGGGCTTGTTCGGCCTTAACCCAAGGGCGACCAACTATACCTTCAATGACCCCATACCGAGTTTGATCACCAATCTGAAGAACAACGGATCGATACCGAGCCTTGCCTTCGGCTACACCGCAGGAGCACGATATCGGCTAAAACAAGTCACTGGAAGCCTGACCCTGGGTGGATACGACGCTTCTAGATTTACACCAAACAATCTATCTTTTACCTTCGCTCCGGACGGCAATCGGGATCTCGTTGTAGGGCTGCAATCGATTACGGTTACTGACCGGGATCAAAAAAACACAAGCTTACTCCCGTCTGGTATACTAACCTTTGTTGATTCGACACTTCCGTACATCTATCTCCCTAAAGAGGCATATACAAAGTTCGAGCAAACACTCGGACTCATCTGGGACAATCGCAGCGAGTTGTATCTCGTCAATGACACTCTACATGGGGAGCTCATCGCACGGAACCCTACCTTCACCTTCACCCTTGGCAACGCTCAATCGGGAGGGCAGACGGTGGATATAGTCATACCGTACGCCAGCTTTGATCTGCAAGCCAGCGGTCCACTGCTCCCCGAATCACGGTACTTTCCATTGAAAAGGGCCGCCAACGATAGTCAGTATGTGATAGGACGATCCTTCCTGCAGGAGTCTTATATTATTGTCGACTGGGAGCGTCATAACTTCTCCATCTCACAATGTGTTTTCCAAGATCCAAATCCTCAGCATCTGATTGCCATCCCGCCAGTAGGAAATACGGATACTCCCGTCGCCCCTCAAGGCGGGGGTCTCAGTACTGGCACAATCGTCGCCATCGCGGTTGCCGTCGTGTTCGTCACCCTTGCTCTCATCTCAGTGGCGCTCGCGATCCTTTTCGTCAAGCACAAGAGGAGGAAGCGCCGCAACTCCGAGATGCAGAAAGATGTCGAAGAAGAGCAGCCGCAGGCACCGCCAGCTCCGCCGGAAACAGTAGAATACCGAAAGGCCGAATTGGACGGCGAACCCGCCCGCGACTCCCCACATCTTAGGGATACGAAACAATTCCATCTCGACTTCGGCTCTGGCCACACTTCGATGTCCCGGCCAGACTCGGTCAGCAAACTCGATCTGGCCACGCCGAGCTCCGAGCTATCGGGCGAGCCAATGTCGTACATGCCCATACACTACGAACTGCCAGCCGGAGAACTCTCCCGGCCCGAGTTCGAAGATACTTCCGAAGACATACGCTACAAGACGGCGGGGGCGAGGTGGAGACAGAGACGCGCGCAGGGTTCCTACGGCTCGAATAACTCCGGGCACGACTCACTCGAAGGCCGGCCGGGACTTGAGCAGCGATTGAGCGAATTGCCTGTGAACGAACCATCGAAACCTGGCGCGGCATCGGGCGAGGCAACAATAGCCGCAGCAGCAGCAGCAGCAGGAGTAGCAGCAGCAGCGTCTAGCGCGCCACAGCAGAGCGAGCACCCGATAACCCACACTGCCGATGATGCGCCAACTGCGCACGGAGCCATTAGCCCCCCCACCGGATCCCCCGATCCGCAACGTTCGCCACGCGACCCCATGGAAGGGACCCTCGAAGGCAACGTTTCGCCCTTTTCGAACACAGACGTCGCGCCGTTCTTCAGCCCGGCTCGGCTGCAGCAGCTCGGGCATGGCCAGCGGGAATACGAGGAGCCGTTGATCACGCCGCCGTTGGCGCCGGACAAGGAGAAGGAGCTGGGGGTTTAGTCGCGGAAGTGGTTTGGCGCAGTCACGCCTGCACTCCCTGTTTGATTGACGGTGTTTCTGCTCAATCGACTTGACTGCAGTGCGGGGAAGGCGAATGGAGGGTCATCCAAAGTGTACTTTTTGATCTTTGTGTTGTGCGGCTCTGCGTAGTTCGTGTAAAAGGGGATGGACGGCGTTACGGGATATGTTATCTTGTATCTACTATCATTTACGACCTGCGTGAGAACAAAGACTTTCAAATGAGAAACCATGTCATTCACACTCTTATTATCACTCTCAGAAACGCTGCAGAGGCACTTGGACCCTCTCGCCAAACCCCTTTGATGCTGACAAGCTCGAAATCACAAGTGAACCATATCGTTCACCAACCACACAAGCCCGACTCCCTTCATCCTCACCCTCGTCATCGCTCTCCGCTCTTCCCGCATCCGGTCAGCATCTCAAACCGACCGACCTACCTCCCCCACCTCCTTACTCACCTACACTACCAACAAGCGCCCAGTCTCACAAAAGACAGAGTACGCGTACCTCACCAACAACATTATGCAAAACCGCTCCATCACAGCGCCCATCGCGCCCACGTTCCCGCCCCTCACTCTCCTCCCTCCCACCCTCCACGAATAAGTCCCTTCCCTCCCCTCCCCTTCCCCCACCCCCTTCCCTCCAAGGACCCGCCTTTAAGAAGCAACCCGAGCCAAATCAAGCCAGCCAACCTTTCAGCGGTGGGGGGCAGTCTCAAGGGTGACGGCACGTGGACCGAACCCTCAAGGTCTAACATATTAGCCCCTCCTCGACATAAATACCTACACCACATGACCAGAAACTTGACACCGAGCATCGATGAAGTGAAAGCAGCTGTTAGCAACGGCGTTAGACAAGAGTGAGTGAGTGAGTGAGTGAGTGAGTGAGTGGATGAGTGGGTCCATCCAACCTGGATGTATACTTAGAGACCAAGGGTGGAGGGTTGGGATGGCGCTTTCGGCTTGCTATTTTTTGTGCGGGCATGGCGTGTTTGGGAGTGTAGAGTGCATTTTGGTTTGGAGGCGAAGGGATGGATGATTTGAGCAATATGTATCGATGGCTTCTGCGTGCGTGCATGCGGATATGTAGACCCTAGGAGAAGGCGCCCACTTCGTGGTGGTAGACTGTGAAAATGCAGCTGACGTAACAACTCTCTGCTGGCATATGTCCCGCAAGTGTGAGAATCTGCTCATTGACTAGACGTACGTTGACATTGACAGCACAGACTGAGGAAACTGGTGAACACTGCGTCACAGACGCTCAACTTCGTAATTCTAAATGAGTGAACAGATGCCCTTCATTTCTTCATAATCATCACCAACTTCCGAAACTTCTTCCCAGGAGCTCAGACCCCAACAGAGAAACCAGCACTCAAGAACTAGTAAACGAGCCGCCGTCAGCGCTCAACGCGCCATCCTGATAGACCTGCTCCATGCCATGCTCGACCTCGGAGTTGTCGCCGCCCTTCCACACGCCCTCTCCATCGCCATCGAAGCGGAGTTGCCACGCTACAACGTATATCCATCAGTATGATACATAGCGGCGTGCGTTGACACAATCCAACAAGAAGAAGGGCATACAACGCGAAGAGAGGCAAAGGTCTCGTATGGAAAACCTACTCGTAGGAAACGGCACCAGCTGGTCAAACTCCTGGGTCAGATACCTCTGCACGCCATCCGGAGTCCTAGCCGTGTTGAGGCGGCCCTCGGTGTCCTGGGCGCGGCGGAGATTCTTGACTTTGGCGCACCGCTTGATCAAGGCGGTGATGGCGATGATGGTAAGGTGTTTGGCGGTGAACGCAGCCCCTTTCTTGCAGCCATAGAGGATGTATTCGCCCGAGTCCTCCGTATCTTTTTCTCTACGCTGTGGATTGAATTCGGTCGGTTCGGGGAAGTGCGTTGGGTTCTGCTGTGCTTTGTCCTGCTGGGGAATTAGCGGAGGATTCACATCGAGTACAATGAATGCAGATCGCATAAAGGGTGGTGTTGAGCAGCGGAAGAACCTACCACCTGCAGCAGTAGCATGTCACCACGTTGTAGCTTCCTGGTCGTTGCAGGCTTTTTATCATCTATGGGGAGCTTAGCAGGATTGACTGTTGCATCGCTGGGTATCTGGCGCACAAGCGGCACATGTATTGCCAGACGCTGAGCCTCGAGAACACAACGACTGAGTTTCCTGTCTGCCGCTGCAGCGGTTGAAGTGTCAAAAGCGAGGCTTTGTATGTATTCCCAAAGGTACTTGCTTCCTTCCCTCTTTTGGAGAAGATAGTTCAGAGCCTCGGTGAACTAGATTGCTTTAGCATAAGACCTGCACTAAGCAGCTGAACCACTGACCGTGAGAATGCTTTTGTGCGCGGCATCAAGAGCGATTGACAACCGGATTGCTGCTGCTTCCTCCACCGTTGCAGGCGATTTACCACCTGGGCCACCATTGAGGAGCTCTAGGGCCATTTGGGTACCAAACTGCCTCAGCTCCGAAACTGCATCCTTTTTCGCGGGGTTATTCGCCCCTCGTTTAGCCCCGTTCTTTTTGACTTGCTCAATGCCATACTTAGCGCTATCGTTGAGCCATTCGATGGACTTCTTGAAAGCAACGCGCCGAGAGGCAACTGTTGTCTCGTCAGAGTCGTAGGTTAGGTAATCCTGACAATTGTTGAGATGCTCGTAAATAACTCTGGCATCCTCGGGACCCCTTTTGGTCTCGGGTTTGGCATCCTTTGCCCCCTGTTTGGATTCGGGACCCGACCAGTCCCAGAAGCCGAGGAAGTCAGCTATGAATTGCGCGACAATGGGCATCGCGTAGCTAGACGCAGCATATTAGTAAACCGATCAAGGTATAGCCTTTAAGGGTTTTCCGCAGAGGCACGTACTCGCTAACAATATCAATCTGCCAGACTTGCACGTCCTTTTCTTTCCCTCCGACCTTCGCCTTCTGCATCTGGTAATCCCTTCTGCCGCTTGACAGGTAATCCTGGGCCTTCTCGGTAAAGTAGTCCATGAAGACTTGCTCCTTTTCTTGCGTTACCATAGATCGAAGCCTGGGGAGCAAACCCTCAACCTTTTCCGCCAAACCTTTGTCTAGCCTGCCCGTTAGGATATCGCGGAGTGGTACTTTAGGGACCACCTGATCGTCGAGAAAGCCGGGGTTCTTGTAGATGTTTCGCTTAGCTAGAATTTCATCCACTATAGTCGAGTAATTAGAGATGTATATAGCTGTAGCCTTCGGTGCTTCGAATCTGGTTTCTGGCATTTTGATCAGGCGCTTCCAGGGCTTAAATGCCAGCTGCAGCCCAATGAACTTCTCATCTTTTCCTGCTTTACTAAGCTCTTGAATCTGCTTGATCTCCATATTGGTGTATCCTAGCAAACGCTTCTCCTCGAGCTCCTTCAGAGGCTTGATTTGAGAATCAAGGGCTCCCAATCCTTTGAACACGTCTCCCATCGACTTGACAAGTTTATCAGCTTTCTTGATTGTCTCAGTTTCAACACCCATCTTCGCCAAGTCTTCCATGTCAGCTAGCTTCCCTTGCATTTTGGCCAGCAAGTAGTTCATTGCAGGAATATGAAATGGCTGCCAGAGGTGAAGCGAGTTGTAGGCAAAGAAACCCGGAAAGGCGCGCTGGAAGAGACGATGCATAACGGAGCCCTTCATGACTTCTGGTACAGAGCTTACTTCACGCATCTCCCAGCCCGTAAGAGAACCAACGTTCCAATCCTGAATTTCCAATTAGCCATGCGAGAAATATAATTTCCCCAATTCAGTGTGCTTACAGTTGTGTAGAACCTGTCGCTGCGGACTAGGGTTACTGCATCGGAGAAAACGGCACTCCATAGCGCGGTTCCACCATTGGGACCTTCAGTTCCTGGATCAAGACAACGCCCGTCGCCTTCACAGACTAGACCGGGATAGAGCTCAACCTGGCCGGGTGCCGGTATAGATTCCGGAGTTTCCGGGCAATATCAGGATTTTGGTTGATATCTTCGAATGTTTTGTGTTCGGGAAGCCCGAAGAATTTGCGGAATTCGTTGACGCTCGCCAGCTCCCTGTTCCGGGTGGACATAATGGTAAGTAATACGCCTCCCAGGATTCATATATGAGACGGGACATTGACACACCATTTTCTCGCTTGTAGGATGCCCAAGATCTCGATGGATCTGAATAGTCGTGCAGTATTCTTTGCACCAAACTCACCTGTCATACGTTAGTAGATGAAGGATAAAAGCCACATAACGTGGTTACGAAACCAAGATCGGGAAGAACATCTCACATGTGGGGTCCCCCATGACTTTAACCATTTCCCTGACCAGTTTAAGGTCATTGAACTTTTGCGTTTTGGGGTCTCGCTTGAATCGGTAGGATCCCTTCTGATCACCCTCGAGAATCGGCTCCAGGCCAATGGGCATGGCTGATGCAGCAGCCTTGTCGTCAATGGTGGGAAGCATAGCATACATCTTGGCTAGAGCGGCAGACATGACGGGAATCGGAAAGTCGAACGCGTCGAGTTGTTCCTGAGTGAGTAAGAGGCCATCCTTAGTTTGGCTCGGCTTCACGAAGCCTTGTAGAAGCTGCTTGAGGAAAATGCTGGTCCACTTCATGTCCCGTCGAGAAAGTGGACTGTGAAATCGGTACAGGACGTTGAACTCCACAGAAACCTGGTTGCCTTGGCCTCTCTGGATACCTCTTGGATCGACCCCAGCAATAGGAATCTCCTTGCGCGGATCAAGTGTCCAAGGAGTGTCTTTCAGATGAACTCTCGTCAAGACACGAAGATAGTCGTGGATAGATATATTGATATACATGCCACAAGTAATCCTGCATTGGAATGAAGTCAGCAACACAACGACGGGGTATCACTGTTGTGATATTCTCCAAGCACGTGGAAGGCCTCGCACAGTCTAGCAGTTTGAAAGAGATCCTCGTCAAGCTTCTCTTCTGCAGCAGTCTTCCACAACGCCCACATCTCTTGCTTCGCTGCCTCAATTCCCTCTGCCGCCTTTGTGAGATTTTGTCGATAAGCAGACCACCGCTGCGCCGAGTCAAGTTCTTGCCATTTCGCAGGTTTCCATTGTTCAACTGGTGCCCATTGTTTGGGCGGTTGTCAATTCGCGTTGGGCCTCCACAATGCTGGTCTTTCCGAGGCTGGTTTGAAAAATTTGCCATTTTCGTTAATCTCGAGAAGCTGCTGTGCCACGTAGTTATGGAAGCGATTGTACATGATGAGATAGATGCAAACCCCCACAAGTTGATTGAGGAGACGCTCTTCCGCGAAGGAATCCGGCTTCAGCAGACCCCTGCGAAACGATCGGATCGTCTTCTGATTTTCGGCGTCTTTTCCGTACAATGGAGAGAGATCGAGATAAGAAGAAATATCGGAGATGTTCTTATCTCCCACATTCGTCCGGAAAATGTCTGCCAGAGAATTAGATCCACTTTACACGGCAGAAACGGATTCCTAGAGTCCTGACTTACCATGAATGATGACTGTAGCATGGTAAAGTAGCATGCTTGATATTCCGAGATTGCTGTCCCTGATATCCTCCTCGTCGGTCTCATCACGAGCTAGGAGAACTACAAACTCTAAGTAATTGCCCAAGCGATCACACCGAGGTTCTCACGGTCAAATAAGTCTCCCGGGTCCGGCTGCGAGCCATGAATAGTACGCAAGTTCGGGACACTCTTGGCATACGGCATGCCAGCCTTTCCCAGCTGAGGAAAGAGCATATTCTAGTATTCCCCGGTCAGTGCCATTGCCAGATGTGCATTACAAGGTCCAGGCATACGTTGTCAGAGCCATCTGCAGATCGGTATTGAAACTTGTTTCCCAGGTATGTCTGGGGAGGATGGAGCATGGCACTGTAAAGACTATGAATTGCGAAGCCCGACGCAAGTTTGCTGAGGGGATCGTCAAGAGGTAGCTCTAGTGGGAGTTTTCTGACGTTGTTTCTCTGGATGGAGACATTGGTCAGCTCTCAATCTCTCACCGGGAAGAAAGTTGCACACACCATATCAGCCGTATTCTCGCTGAGGAGGGCCTTATAGAGCTTCCCTCGATTAGGCCCCAGGGATGCGAGCAATGCGCCAATGAGGGGTTGGTTTTCCACATAAGACAGGAATTTGCCCTTCCTCTCAAGCTCCGGATACTTGTTGGACCGTTTTGTCGACAACTGTGTCGACCATTGGGTCGAGCACATTATCCTTCATGAACTTGAACAGACCCATAATGCCTAGATCCCTTCTCAGAGTGAGGTATGAATGAAGATATGAGAGCAGAGCCCAATGCTTAGCAATGACTGCCAAAGGACAGACGGCTTCAGGCGATTATATAGTCGCCCAGGCGAAGAATCGTCTCGTACCGCTGCATCTCCGCACGCCCACCAGCAAAAAGACAGCTGAGAGCATGACAGGCCACCAAGAACCCCTCTTCTCAGCTCCCCGCGTGGCAGAAAGTAATGCTTTAAAGAAATAAGGTGCATGGCTAAAGCTGCAGCATCCAAATGTTCTCTTGACACCGGCCAAGTCGTCGAGCAATAGCATCGTCAAGCGAAATCCCGAAACTGCAGCCAGTGGCACTGGTCACAGCTGAGAGCTGTGGGTAGTCATTCGAGTGCGGTGATCTTGTGAGCTAGTGACCGAAAACATTGAAGTTATACCCACCATTCGGGTTTGTGGCTGACTGAGATGCCGCATTATCGTTAGTCCAAGCGTCTAGATATTTTCCGTCCCTCCCAAGTTTCTAGTCTAGACCAAGGTGCTGCTGGCCATGTGGCTCTCTCTTGGAGCCCATGGTCTACTGTGTATGTTGATAGGACGAAGACATGTCTGTGAGGTAAAGGTAAAGAGCGCAGTCCAGAGCAGTAAGGTACTCGTATGTCCAGAATTAGGTGTAGTTAGCCGAGCTTTAGCTCCATCCCACTACAGCATACCAAGGTAGCTCAGGGCGTGACGATACCACAGAAAGGTTCTGCATCTCTCTACCTATGCAGAATTACTGACCGTTACCCGTCTCCCCGTCCTTACCTCCTTCGGACCTTTCTTCCCCTCGCCTCTCTCTTCCTCACTCATCAATCCTCATAGACTACCCCATCATTACTACCCAACGGACTCGACCGGGTGGCGACGCCTCTTCCGTACATGTTATACGCCTAGCGAAGAGAATGTGCCCCGGCAATGAAGCCGATATGTCAATTTGCTTGTCCCTATCTACTCTCCGAACTCGCAGACGCAGACATACCGTTGTACACCGCAGATAAAATACAGTATAACAGAAAAGCCGTTCTTGCCCGTAACAATCCCATCCACGTAACGGCCCCCGGTCCGCCCCCTTCTTTCTCTTTTCCTCCCCGCCTCAGGAAGACCATCTGCCACCTAACGGCCCACTTTACACAATTCCGTAGACCCTCTTCGCGATGAAGAAGCATACGATGCCGAACGCGAGTAATCCAGCACTGACTAGAATGCCCCAACACATCAGCCATTTGCCCATATCACACCAACTCCATCAACCGCTCAAAACATACGAAGAAGAGAATTTAAACTTACTCGACCAAAACCAAAATTGATTATCGATCTTCTGGCCCGGGACCTCGACATTCATACCCCACATGCCCGTAATGATATTCATCGGCAACACAATGGTACCAAGAACCGTCAATTTTCCGAGAACGTCGGCGGTTTGTTCCTGCCGCTCGTTCATGCGGATGTTGATTTGCGCGAGATAGTTGGAATGGGCGCGGGAGAGGAGCCTACACGCACGGTCATGACCACGTTAGCCAAGCTGGCGATAGCCTGTCGAGAGAAAATGAGGGAGGAGAGGTTTGAAGGAAAGAGGATATGTACGTTTCGTAATGGCTGAGATTACTGGTCATGGTCAAGATATGGTCTTGGATGTCGCCAAGGTAGAGACCGATCTCGCTCCTAGGCGCAATCTCCCACTGCTGGTTGCAGCGCTTGGCGAAACCCTTGATCACGTCGGCTTTGTTGCCGAGGAGCCGATAGAGGCCCATGACTTTCTTCCTGGCCTCGCCCACGCGCCGGAGCATGTCGCCGCCGGACTCGCCGGGAGCGTTGTCACCCGACTCCGACTTCTTCTCGTTGTCTTTCGATTTCGACTTTTCTTTGCTGTTGTCATCTTTGTCGGCGTCGTGGAGCTGCAGGATGGCGGCGTCGATTTCGTCTACTTCTTCTTCGATGGATTGGATGAGGGGGGCGAAGACGTCGGTGATGTCATCTATGATGGCGTATGATATCCAGTCGGAGCTGAGAATCAGGTAGTCTTTGAGTTGGCGGATCCGGCGGCGCACATTGGCCGGATGAGGTGTCATGGAGAAATGGAAGCTTATAACGCCTTCTCTGAATACCACAACATACATATTCACCGGTTCGAGGTAGTCTTCGCTGTTCATGTCTTGCTCGAATGTTCGGTAGTTGACAAAGTAGTAGTTTCGGAAGAGCTCTACTTTTTCTCGAGCCTCTTGCACCATAATGTCTTCTGCAGTCAATGGATGAATGCCAAAGGTCTTCGATATGACCCTCATCTCCGTGTCAGTCGGTGATAGTACATCTAGCCAGAAGGTTGGGCGTGGTCCATAACGCTTGGGCCTCTCTTTCGGTTGCTGCGACTGCGCATTGTCGTTGGCATCACCGGATGGCTCTCGTGAATGGGATTTTTGTTCTCCAATGATTGAGGAGTGTCGAGTTCCAGCTTTGGACCCTTCTTTCGGGCTCAACTCCTGCCGCTCATCTACCGTCTCTAGATCATCGTCCTCATCGGACGAGTAATCACTCAACTCCGGGGGATCCGGGATGAACAATTCCTTGAAGTTTTGACCCGGTTGAAGCAATTCAGATATGGTCTGGCTGTGTATCGTGCTCTGAAACTCCTCGTTGAAATACGTGAAGCGATATGGTGCGTCCTCTTCGGTTCGATGCCAGCCATTCTTCTGCGGTCGAAGTCGACCACCCACCAAGACAGGCTCACTGATCTTCTTTGCCCGAATACCTTCACTTCTCACCTCCTTCTCATCGCGACTCCACTCGTCAAGCACGGACAAGTCTGGCCATCTCCTACTTCTCCTTCTTCGTGTCCCGCCCCGAACACTGCCTTGGTCCTGCTGCATGTAGTCATCCTCCGCCATTTCTGACATTCCCTCGATTGGAAAGCAGACATCTTCTTCGGCTTGAAGCGCCACCGTTCTCCTCCTCTGATCACCAGGCAGCATCCGCGGTGTGGGCGGAGATGAGGTGCCATAGGTTTGTTCTGTGCCAGGCGCATGATCAATGTTGATGATATGGTCATTAAGCGCGGGAGCTGTTGCTCGCCTATCTTCCATGGGCCTAGATGGACCGAACGACCCAGTGACGAGTACATCATCGTAGCCCATTTCCGGGCCAAGCTGAGGACTGTTAGGCACCGACGGGGGATTGTTGACATCGTAGTCTTGCGGTGGGTCCGAGTGAGAGTGTTCCCGTATCGGTCCATGTCTTCGGTGTTGACTCGACCTCGATGTACCCGTCGAAGGCCGACGCATTTGTGTGTCCGGGCGATTACCTCTGGCCGGAGCTCCAAGCCCGCCATAGCCCGAAGCACCACCTATTCTTGGTATATCACGATTGGTCGAGGACATCAACGGCGTGCGGTCATCGGTCACCTCATCGTTCCCCTCACTTTCGCCGCCAGATGACGGATGTGATCTGTACATTCGTGGCCGGCGATGTGCGCTCTCAGTGGAGACAAAGGGGTTTGTGTATGTCGGACGAGCTGTAGAGTTACTGTCGTGCGTCGATGGGCCAGGTCGAGTACCGAAAGTATTCGGGGTGTTTCTGCTTTCTCGACGAGCACGCATTGGTCGGTGATCCCTTCCAGGTTTCCTGATATCAGCAAAACTCTTCATAATCATGATGATATCGCGGGTGTTGCAGTAGCCATACCGATGATCTAGTAACGCCTCGCTATCCAAACTCGTACTGCTCAAGTTCCTCCCTCCAGACTGCCCAAGCTTGTAGAAGGGAGGCCGTGTAGTCGACGAACCCGGTACATCCAGCAGGTCACGATTGGGCCTCGCTGGGTCAGCGGTACTAGTATCATCTAAGGGTGCAGCGAAAGATTGTCGTCGATTGCGCTTCTTCTTTCCGCCACGATGAGTGCGCTTCCGACGAGAAGCTGCTGGCTGCTCGCCCTGGTCTGCAGGTGCTGCGTTACTGATATTTTGAGCGTCTGTTGGCTGTTGTGTTCCCGACTGGCTGGTAGATGGATTGGCTTCCCGATGACTACTCGGGTCATTTGCCGGACGTGGAGCTTCCATGACTGATAGTTAATGTCGAAGTGTGCTACAGCAGTGATGTTCGTTATGGAGCTGTTGGTTCCTACGGTGTAGCGAGGTTTGCTTGGCGGGCTGGCCAATATCCTCCAGAAGTGAGAAATAACAAAGTTGAAACTAAGTGATGTCTTCTGCTATTCTGATGAGGTCAAAATCACAATGCTGAAATATGGTAGATCAATTGAAAGTCGATGCGGAGAATTTTCGTTCTATGGAGCTGTATTTGGTGAAGTAAGGTGAGGTAGGTACCTATGTACAATACCTTCTGTTACGTATCGGAGCAGGTGGGTGGGTGGGGTTCCGCTGGCTATCAGTTGGCTGCCACTCAACCTTCGACGTACGAGTAGCTAATCGGGAATCTCGCTACCGGCAATTCTACAACAGGAATGACATAGGTATAGTGGGAGGTTCTTCTGACAAGAGATCTCGAATCAAAAATAGGTATATACGCTGTCGCTCCAATGCCGAAACCCAGAAACAGAACGCTCTACAGGTGCTGGACGTAAGATCATGGGCTAAATCCAAACAACGCCATTTTCCTCCATAAAATCAAAACTGAATCCAAAAGATGACGCCTCATATCATATTGCCCATATCCATACTCGAAGGAGCGAAGCTCAAAACCGACTTAGCCGCCTGATCAGCAGACATCCTATCCCCACTCAGCACCCGCACGACTTTCTTCTCCTTGCCAGGCTTGGCTACCAGCACTTGTGCCGGGCAGACAACAATCTCTTCGTTCCCCAACCCGTCGTCGTCGCCTTTCTTCACCACCAAGGGAAAGAGGACTATCCTCACCACGACATGCTGCGCATCGAGCTCCTCGTTGGAAGTGGTAGTACCACTACGCTCGTTCATCACTGCCGCGTTGAAGTAGACTTTTCGAACCAAGTCGCCATTCGTGTCGTATTCGGGCTGGAGAGGTGGTAGCATGATGTACTCGGCCCGCTGTGTCCGCATCTCGACCGATAAGTCGACTGCGCACTTCATCACATTCCTCAGGGACTCTTTCCCTTGCTTGATGTGCTGAGACGGAGGTGGCAAGAGCGTTGCCAGCGTTTGGAAGATTTCCTGCACAACCGCCTCTGTGTCCTGGACCCGTTGTGCTTGGAACGCTTGTCTCCTGGAAAGGAGCATCAGTGTGGTGGCCCGCCATCGATGGACCGCCTTCATCGGTCCGACTTCTCCCAATAACTTCTCTAAAGACTTGAGCTTCTGACGCTGTTCACGATCCATGCCAAAGAGATATCTGGTAAATACGAATTCCCAGACCATCGTCATGACCACAGACATGAAGACGTCTCTTCTCCTCTTCCGGTCAGCAAGGTAGTTGTCCACATCCGACCCATCCAGAATGGCATTGTCGAAACGGTCCGTGATCTTCTCGTCGGTGACCTCACTCGTGAGACGACATGGCTTCGAGTCGGAGAATTTTGAAAACCTCATCACCCATTGTTGTACGTGCTGGCAGAGCTGCTGGCATTGACCATCGAAGTAGTCTTCGTCGCGGGTGATGAGGACATCATCACTTGGCTTTGATACTAGGATCTGTTGCTGAAGTGCCCTTACTTGCTCCTTGGCAGCCTCTAATTCGTCGCGTAACCTTCTTACTTCCGCATTTTTATCGTTAAGGGCAATGCTAATCTCATGCCGCACGATGTCTTCCATGCCCGTGGATAGATGGACATGTTGTTGCCGCAGTTGCTCCAGCTCTCTTGCCGACTGTTGCCATTGCTGCTTGGTAGTATCGTGTTCAAGCTGCAATTGACTATAGCGATCGTCATGCTCTGAAGAGTGACTAAGGTTTGTTGTAGTGAGACTTTTGTTGACTTCGGTAAGTCTGGCTACCTCGCCTTGTACCCATTCCAGTGTCTCCCGTAACTTAAGGATTTCCGAGTCCTTTTCGCGTAATTGAAGATCACGTGTTTCAAGAGCTTCTTTTGCCGCGTTTTCGTTGCGATTTTGTGTATAGCCTAACTCTTGAATTCCTCTCTCAGCTTTTGACTTTGCATCCTGGAGTAAGCGATTCTCTGAAGCAAGTTGATCGAGTTTCGTTTCGAGATCGATGATTTGCATGCTCTGTCGTCGCCGAACGCTGGGCGGTCGCGTCGGCGAAAGTGGTGACCCTGGTACATCACCCCATCCCTCCTGTCACATCGATAAGTATTGATATTTAACGACACCGGCGAAGACATAACTTACATATACATCGGTCATCCCTCTGACTCGGCCTTTGCCTTTGTCTTTGATGGGATCGTACGTTGATGAGGACGGAATATGCGGGTCCACGTCGAAGCCAAGATCAGGCTGCTTAGCGAGCAACTTAGCTTCGCTTCGTTTGTTTGCGGCTCTTAAATCCCCGCTAAGCCTTCGGTCGACTCGGCGCAATGGTGGAGTACCAGTGCCTGAGGCAGATCTATTACTGACGCCGCTCGCAGGCCGAGGAATCTGGTCTCTGTCTGGTGTTCTGAAACGGTTGATACTACCACCTGATCGTATGCTTTGGCCACTTGTGGATCTAAATTCCCCGTCCCTCACTCTCGCCGAGCCATTGCTATGACTGGAGGTATGACGGTCAGTATTCCGACTCTTGACTCTATCGAGGTCTACTGAGTGGTTGTCCTCGTCCACCGCGGGCCAGGAAAGTCTCGCGATAAAGTCGTCCGTAGAGAGAATGCCACTATCTGGGGGAGTTGCATGACGTTGCGGAGGAGGTGTAATGCCTCGGCCAAGGACTGGAGGTGATTGCAGTTCATCATGTCCGTGATATCGAGGTGTTGCGGAGCGCCGCATCGACTTGATTTCACGCTCAGGTGACCCGATATTAGAGAGAACGCGACTTTTCTTCAGCAGCGGCGAGTCTTCAGGACTATGCTCCACAATAGTGTCAAGAGGCGTTCTTTCAGAGCTGTTGAAGCCTAAATGACCTGGTGCCAGGGATCCCTCGAATGGATTGTCACTGTTGATCCCTACTGGACCACCGAAAAGCGACAGACTGGGAGTTTCAGAGGGACCTGGTGAAGCATGTGACGCTGCCGTGATCGGGACCGGCTCTGCTGTAGCTGCTTGATGTACCAATGGCACGCGAGAACCGTGAGGTAATCTACTGATCTCAACGTCTCCACTCCTGCTTTCAGCCCTGCCAACAGGACTTGTCTGAGACATCCCTTCCGCATTATCGCGGACACCTTGCCAAGGTGAATGAGGAGTAGGCTGGTCTGTCGAATCTTCCCTAGTCGATGGCGAAGAAAGGAACAGTACTGAAGATCTGTCTTTCGTCGCGGACTCTACTGGTGATGGCTCACGTTGATCATGCTGAGGCAACAAAGCAGGGCTCCGGTCACTTGGTTTGTCACTGAGTGGTTCCATATCATTGGATTCAATCGGTTTAATTGGCATGTCCCAATCTACGCCCTCAGAGGCACCTGAATTGATCGGCGGTTCTGTCGGATGATGTGATAAAGTAGCTTCGTAGGCTGGGTCAAACTCAACTGATATTCGAAGTGGGCTCCGTGAACTTGAGATAGCCTCAAGTCCATGACCTCTCTCTATCGCAGCGAAACATTCATTTGAGTGAGGGTCATCAGCATCCGTAAGTGGGCGATCCGGTGAGAGGGGACGCCTCATATTTTGTAACCGGCCTTGAAGTTCCGAGCCAGTTGCAAACTCTTGTGGTGAATAAACTATAGGACTCGCCGTGGTATCCTGGTACCCGCTGTCACGTACAGAATTGTATTCCGGCACTATATGAGGAAGTAGTGGAGAGTCTGAGACATGTACCGCGCTGTCCCTGTTAATTTGTGATCCAGCCAAGACTTTTTCCGGTGAGCGGGTCTGGTGTTCTAAGGCATGCTCTGCCAGGGAGACAAAAGGGAAGTTTGGGTTTGGCATGCTTGTTGATTGTATCTCGAGTCCTCGGGGCTGCTCTGCTCCAAGAACACGAGAAGCTGAAGTTGTTGAGGGTAGGCCAATCCAAGCATCCTGAGGTTCCAGCTCTTTGTCCGAATTAACACTTGCCGATCGTGTTGCAATACTCTCCTCTTGCTCGGCCCAGTCAAATGTCTTGTTTTTCTTCTTGTTCTTCCTTGTCTCCTTCTTGGAGATTTCCTTCGCTGGCCGCTGCCGTACTGACTCCATCGTTGCTGAGCCTAGGGTAGCATTAAAAGGTTGTGATGCGTTGTCGAAGAGAGTGGCAACCTTGTATTCGTCCGCTTTGAAAGTCTCGATAACATCAACATCGGGGACATCCCGACTACCAGAGTAGTTCGAGAGCGTCGGGAAGCTGTGGCTTTGTGCCGGTGGGCTAGAGCTGGTCGAGATTACATTTCCGTGGACTAAAGGGGTTTGTTCGAAGCGGCTGAGGAGTGGGGGACTTGAAATCATAGAGGCAGGGTCAGCTTGACTCTCCACAGGTATCCCACGATCGATGGGCTTCTCATGCAGCTGAGCTTGAGTAAGATTTTCAGCCGCCGTCATAACAGGCGAGTCTGATCTGCTTTCGGGAAGCGGCGGGAGGTTCATGGGCGATATCTCTTCCCTTTGTTGTTCATCTTGAGTTCTTGTGTGAGCAGCACTCTCAAAAGGTAAAGCAGTGGGGGATGTCGGTCTACTGGCTGGCAGAGGTTCGGAAAATGCCTGGTCTCGGAGTATATTATCTTCAGTCCATGCTTTTTCAGCTGCGTCGCTCATTCGAGACTCTGGCCTGCTAGGCGGTAAAGCCGGTGAATCATCGAGTATGTTCAGCTCGTCCGTTGAACGTTCATCTTCCGTTGGCAGGACAGCTGTAGCGCCACTTCCTGCAGTTCCACGAGCTTCATCAGCAAGCTCCGGTAAGACCTCGGGTGTAAGACTGGCGATTTCCCCATGACCTTGACTCCGCTTCGATGACCCCTTTCCATTCTTTCCTTTTCCCTTAGATGCGGGAGTCCACTCGCTTGCTGCCTCAGCCATGCGAGGCATCTCCATGAATTCATCGGGGTAGCTCAAAACAACGTCAGACCTTTCGGGGAGTGTGTGGACATGTGCTGGCGGTTCTGAAGAAGTATTTTCGACTTTGTCTCGAGAAATCTCAGCTTCAGGTGGCTCAGAGCGTGCTGCTTGAGCTTCTGCCGGCGTGCTAGCTCCACTTCCGGTTGTTTCATCGTACCATGCAGGATTAGTCGATTGCTTCTTAGATTTCTTGCCTTTCTTTCCCTTCTTCGCCGGTGTATAGCTCAAGAAGTCGTCGTCCTGGCGTGGCACGCTAGACTTTTCTTCTACAGCAGCAACTGGAGCATCCTGCAGAGAGTCAATTGCAGTATCACTCTGCAATGGTACTTCGAGCTGCTGTGGTAAAAGTTGATGATTTGGGCTGACCGATGCATTTTGAGATTTCTCTGTAGAAGTAGATGAGGTACTGGGGTCTTCTCCGAATTCAGTTGCAAGCAGAGAACGGCCATTCCGGTCTTGCTTCTTCCCTTTCTTATTCTTAGCTTTCGTAGTAAAGCTACCCGGCCACTCGTCTTCTTGTGTAATATTCATCTTACCAAACTCCTCGGCCGTATTTTCCTCTGTCAATGTCCGAGCATCAGAGCCGTGCATCGTGTCAGGCTGAGTATGAGACGCAGTCATATCGAGCATAACGTTTGAAGGACTTTCACCCAGTGAACGTGAGGCCGCAAGAGTATGAGCGTCCGGAGACGATGGAATGGCGATGAAGCTACGAGCACCACTTGGGTGCCTCGCATCCAAACTGTGAGGCTCGGCCAGCTTTACGTTAGGCTGCCATTGCATATCCTCAATGGCCCTAGGTTGTTCGGGCACTGTTGAATCGCTTGCGACAGAGGCTTCATTCGTTATCAAAGGTAGTTCGTTTATAATCTGGCCCTTGTTGGTATCCAAAGACTGTAGCGGAAGATCTTCTGCTTCCTTCGTTGGCACGATGACGTTTCTGGGTGGTCCTGAGGTTGTGAACGGATCTGTAGTAACCTCGCCGGAAGGCAGTTGTGGAAGCTCCATGGGCTCTACAACGGATGGCGCACGACGCAGGGCATGATAGGGTTCAACGATAGATTCAGATTCCGCGTCTGTGACTTCCTTACTGGTACCCGGAGCTGGGTACTGGTAGGCAGTATCCGAAACAGCCACCGACGTAGGCTGCTCATGATCCTGAATAGCAGCTTGATTCTTTTTGGATTTCTTCTTATCTTTCTTGCTCTTCTTTAGACTGAAGGATGGCTGGTAAGGTTCTGCTTCAGGTTCTAGGTCTTGTTCCTTGATAGGGAAGTCAGCTGGATTATCTGGAGGTAGCTGAGATTCAGCGGCTTCATGGAGATAGTCCGAGTCAGATGCTCGAGCTTTGGGGTTGACGTTCACGTCTCCCTCCCTGGGTTCAGCATGGGCAACAAAGTCGTACAGCGGAGGTCTTGGCATGCTCTGCTGAACGCTGCCCTTGGATAGCGTTTCAGTAGCTGTACCTGGTCCGTTCTCAGGTCTCTCAGTCGTGGTGGATGTCTGTTGATCTTCAGCCATCGTAGGTCTCTCGACTGCGGCGCGATGTGGCGGGGCTGGAAAATCTTCGTTGATTGCATTTGCCGTGGTATCCTCAGTGCCTTTAGACATATTGGTTTTCTCCTTCTTTTTGCCTTTCTTGCTTTTGCTCGGCCGCTTCGTCTCAAAGCCTTCGTCCCCTTCGCGATTACTTTCCGTTGACGCCACGGGCTCCTCTAAAACAGCTGAGCTTGAATCAAGATCTTGTGAGTATTTATCTTTCTTCCCTTTCTTTTTCGTGTCCTTTTTGGACATGCCGAGCAAACCCTCCAGTAATTCGAGTGGCCGTCCCAATGGCCCCTCAGACGGCGTTGATATCTCACTTTGAACTTCTCGAGGGGTGTCGTCGCTTGGTTGAGGCACTTGTGCTGACTTGGGAAGCTCAGTAACGGACGACTCGGGGTCACCAGGCATGTCCGATAATGTATCTGGGTTACTGGATGCTATAGACGCAGTTTGCCCATCGAAGGAAGACAACAAGTTTTTGTTCTTCCTATTCTTCTTGCCCTTCTCGGTGATTGGCTGTACCTCTGCATCAGATAGACCTTTTGCATCGAAGGCGGCACAATGTTCCTGTCCATCTGGCTGGTTGCCGGCCTGACTCGGGTCTGCTGAGACGCCACTGGCTTCGCTGACTTCAGCAGCTGTACTTTCAGGTAGAGTCTGGACGTTGACTTCACGCGTTGACCGCGGTTCTTCAGTGACACCAACTCCTGGTGATTTTTGTTCGATGTATGAGAGTGCCGATCGCTGCTTGGATTTCTTGCCTTTCTTACGTGAAGGAGCAGAGAACAGGCTCGCCGCTACCTCTTCAGCTTGCTCGTTCAGCGGCGTTTCCAAGCCTGCCCTGCTGTCAGCATGCTCACCAGCTACAGGAACACTTTCAGAAGGCATGTGTTCCTCAAGACTAGCCTCAGTTTCAACACCGATATCCTTAGCAGTCCGTAATAGCCCTGCACCCATCGAAGGTCCCCGTAAGTCCGAGTCGGCATCGTAGGGCAAAGGAACCATATTAGGGGATATCGATCCAGACTCATTACCATATGGAGGGCTGACCGTATTGGAAGAAGTGTTTCCGAATTGTGTAATCACTGGTAGGGACACAGGTTCGGGTAACAGGCTTTCCAATTCCCGGGTTTCCTGCTGAGAAACTATCTCGAAAGGCCGCGATTCGATGTACGCTGCATTGCCTAAGGCAGTAGTTTTAGCTGCTGGATATACCGTACGCGGGCCTTCAGGCAGAGGAATCATCTCAGGTGAATAGAGCTCAAGGTCTGCATCTTCCGGCAAAGGTATAGATGCTGCGGAATCTAGAGTCAACGCCACATTCGCTGGCGATGGGAAACCTCCACTGAGGGCATTCTCCTTGTCGACGTCCTCCAGCAAAGGGGACTCAGTAACGTCTTGAAGAGTAGAAGCTGATGTCTCCGGCAACGGTATGCCTTCGGGTAATAGCGCTTTGTTGGCCACATCGAATGACGGAAGAGCTGATGTTGACGGTACACTCATCTCCAGGTCTTGGCCATTCATTATAGGGCCTAGATTCTCCGTACTCGGCTTTGTCGACGCTGATGAGAATGTGGTCCCATGCTGCATGACTTCTTCATTCACCGTTTCTGGGCCGAGTTTAGCGGCACTGACAACATCACCGCCGTAACTAGACTCCCTTGAAGCCTGACTATCATTGACTGTGGCATCTAGTCCTCCATCTGAGTTGTAGCGCAGAGGAATCAACTCTGGCGAGATTGCGGAAGGACTTTGCTCAGTTTGGGCGGAAGGAATCCTCCCAAGACTCAAGTCGCCTGGAAAGGCACCTGGGACTTCAACAGTTGGTGTTGCCATGTATTGATCACTTTCCAAAGATTTGTATACGTTCATGTCCTCATCAGGAGGTAATGCAATGTCCTCAGGCGAGATATGTACTGATGTGCTTTGCTCTGGAAAGGCGCCCGGGAGTTCAATAGCTGGTGTTGGTAGGTACTGTTCATCTTCCAGCGGATTGAAAACGGTCAGGTCGTCGTCTGGAGGCAAAGGGATTCCTGTTGGTGAAATCTGTAATGAACGGCTTTTTTCTGCTGGAAAAGCTCCAGGGAGTTCCACGGCTGGTGTTGCTGGTATTGAAGAGCTTGCTTTCTCTCGCATACCATCGCTATAATCATCACTTCCGGTCCTAGTAGAATCGGAGGACTGAAGATTGCCCTGTTGATCGCCAAGATCTAGACTCCCATTTCGAGGCAACCGGACGTCTCCAGGGTATGCTTGTAGCAGTGTGCTTTGCCCTGGTGGAAAAGCTCCTGGGAGTTCAATCACGGGTGTTGCTACTGATAAGCTTGCTTGTCGTCGCATACCGTTATTATGATCATCAACACCGGTTCTAGCATACTCAGGGGACCGAAGCTCATCCTGTTGATCACAAAGATCCACACTCTCATTTGGAGGTGAGGAGAAGTATGCTGGTAAAGCTTGTGCCGGTGTGCTTTGCGCTGCTGGGAAAGCCCCTGGGAGCTCAACAGCTGGTGTCGCTAATATTGATGAGCTTGGTGTCCGTTGCATCCCGTCATCGTCTTTGGTGGATACAGCGAAGTCATCATCAGACTTTGAGTTATACAAATCGATGTCCTCGTCGAGAGGTAAAGGAACCTGTTCAGGCCTGTCTTGTACTGAAGCGTTCCGTTCTGTTGGGAAGGCCCCTGGTAGCTCAGTATCCGGTACTGCAGCTCGTGAGACATCATTTTCTTGGCCCATGTGGCCGGTTTCTGCAGCCTGCGAATCTGGAATGACCTTACCGAATTCAGAAGCATCGGCTTTGATGTCGGACAGTGTCTGACCATACCCCAACGCGTCAATTTGACTAGTTTCGTCGTCATCTGGAGGTAAAGGAACCATTTCAGGTGCGACCTGGATTGATTTTTTGGACCCTGTCGGAAACGCTCCTGGTAGTTCGTCAGTCGAAGGCACCGAGGTGAATAAGCCAAGATATTGTTGCACATCGTTGCCGTTCCTTGCTGTAACAGCTGGCATAACGTCGCTGTCGTCGAGTGCTCTCGGTACGATTTCTGCTTGGCATCTATCATCATCTGAGATATCCTTGAGTTCCATGTCTCTGCCAACAAGCAAAGGTTCCGCTTCAGGTGCCACTTGTGTTGAAGAGCTCTGTCCAGTTGGGAAGGCGCCAGGAGTTTCGCTCAGGGGCTTTAGCGTTGCGGAACGATCGAGCTTCACGTCCTCGTCCAAAGGCAAAGGAATCTGAATGGATGGACTCCGGTTTGTTGGGAACGCCGCCGAAGGTTCGCTGGAAGGCCCCAGTGATAGTGAGCGATCAATTTCTACATTCTCATCTGAAGAAAGAGGAACGATCTCAGGCCCTTCGGGTACCGCAGGTATCCCTTTCGTCGGGAACGCGCCAGGAGTTTCACTTAGAGGCTCCAGTAATGGAGAAGAGATGAGCTCTAAATCCTCATCTGCAGGCAAAGGAACCATTTCAGGCGCCTCCTTCACTGAAGGCATCTCTTCTGTCGGGAAGCTACCGGGAGTTTCATCTAGAGGCTTCAGCACCGGAGAACTATCAAGTTCTCCATCCTCATCTGCAGGCAAAGGAACCATTTCAGGCGCCACCTTTACTGAAGGCGTCTCTTCTGTCGAGAAGGTACCAGGAGTTTCATCTAAAGGCTTCGGCACCGGAGAAATATCGAGTTCTCCATCCTTATCTGGAGGTAACGGAACCATCCCAGGTGCCTCCTGTACCGAAGGCGTTTCATCTGTCGGTAACGCGCCTGGAGTATCATCGAGAGCCTCCATTGTTGGAGATTGATTAAGCCATACATCGTTTTCTAAGACCCAAGGCGTTGTTTCAGGCACCACCCGCACAGAATGAATTTCTTCTATCAGATGACCACCGCTGATTTCTTCTGCAGACATCGACTCCGACGAGTAGTCGAGCTCCCCGTCCTTATCTGGAGGCAAAGGAACGGTTTCAGGTAAAATCGGTATTGAAAGACTCTGATCTGCTGGGATTCCACCTGGAGTTGCGCGTACGGACTCCAGCTCTGGTGAGAGATTGTTCTCTTCTAGCAAATCTTCTCTTCCTACCTCCGAGCGAGGCGTGACGTGGCTGACTTCAGCTTCTTGAGGAAGCTCCTTCTCTGTGCGGTCATCGTCCAAGCCTGAGTCCTCGGCTTCCGGCAAAGGAACCATAGCAGGTGATTGATGTTGGGTAACTTCCTGTTCTAGTGTAAAGGTAGATGGAGCATCATCGGGGTGTGGATATACTGAGATCAATGGAGAGAGTCCTTGCACGTTGCTCTGTGTAGGCTCCTTGGCTTGGATAGCAGAAGTATGTCCTGAGTCTAGATCTTGCTGCGGGGGCTCGTCCGGGGCAGCAGAAGACCCGAATTGAGATTTCGTTACCTCTAGTACTGGCTCCGTATGCTCCATTGCAGCTGGAGTTATGCTTCGTTCCGAAGTCATGGATGCTGGCTCTATCACTGGTTGTCTCGGAGTATCCTCTTCTGCACCAGGGATGCTATCACCGAGCAGTAATTCACGCCCACTTCGCAAGTCCAACTTATGCTTCTTTCCTGCTTTGCCTTTCCGCTTAGTAGGTACCACAAATTCTGCGGCTAAGACAGCGTTACTGGACGTTTCGGTGACATGGCCACTACTTGGCGCAGATGGCATTGCTTCGCTCTCGCGTTGTTCTGGATGGGATGAGGTTCGCACTAAGCTCGATCCGTCGTTGACAATATCTATATCCACTCCAGGTGGAGGATCTTTTGAAGTCGATTCTATGGCTGGCTCAGCCTGCCGTGCTTGCTTCGCCTTTTTCTTGTCCTTCTTAGACGTCTTACTTGGCAGGGCATATTCGGTAACAGCCTTGGACTCGACAGGGTTCGCGGATGGCAACGCAACAGAGAGCTCATCTTCAAGTGTAACATCAGGGTTCTCAGCTTCCTCAAGAGCTCGTGGTTCTTCACCTTCTCGGCCATCTTCACCACCTTTGATGACCTTGGAATAAGCTTTTTGAAAGTCCCCAGGAGACTCCGGCACCAGCTGAGCTTCCAGTCCTTGATCTAAAGGCACGGCTTCAAGTGATTTGGTGGGGAGCTTCGATGATTTCTTATCCGGCTTCTTGCCTTTACCTTTCTTTGGTTTCCGATTGCGTTCAGGCCATTCAGCGTCTTCCTCAACAGACTGGAGAACCTGAGCTCTACTCTCGTCTTGCTCAGCTTCATGGTGTAAGGGTGGAACGGAAATTGGACTGAGCTCCTTATCGTTGCTTTGCCTTCGTCCCAGGCCCTCAGGTAGTCTAAGATCACCGTGCTCTTCCGTCAGAGCTTCGACGGGTACAGTCGATTTCTCTCCCGTAAGCCCCAATGTGGACGTCGATGCAGAGGGCAATTCTTTGGATGCACCATCAATCTTAGCTTTGCCTAAGTTTTTCTGTTTCTTGCTCTGCTTTTCCTTCTTCGCTTTCTTGAAGGTTGGCGGGGCAAACCAAGAATCAACCGCGTCTTGAGCATCCTGCTCTTGCAGTTCGCGTTGTCGTTCAACGTAGGCCAACCTAGCGGTTTGGGATGGACTGACTGGGTCATTCATGTCATCATCGACAGTCGCACCCTTATCAGGAGTGCTAGTCGTACTTGGCTCGGCTTGCCATTGTGGTTCTTCCGTTGCCTTATTGCCTGGTGGTAAGTCAGACTCCATTTCGGACTCGATACTCTTCTGCTGAGACTCTGCAGTATCCAAGGCCCGTACAATATCTTTAGCTGAGTGGATGTGGTCACTAGAATCAGATGGCAATGACGTCTGTTCGGCGATTCGCTCCCGTCCAAGTAAAGCAGTGGCAGCGTCTCCCATCGATGTGCCAATTGCGACGGCTGCATCCTTGATCACCGAGGACGACAGCAGCTCATCATCACCATAAGCTGATGAGTTGCTGCTTGGAGGTAGCGGAGGAAGATTCTGCAAGTCTTCGAATTGAGCAGGCGAGACGTTGTCCCGTAACTCAGTGGTTCCGTCCCCAAGAGCTTGGGGTGGCGGAGAGGAAGGAGCCGCAACCAGGTGATCGGGCCTGTCAACGTGCGTGTCGCGGATGAGTTCGGTGTCTAACAGGGTATCTGGTTTGGGCTCCGAACTCTCGTCACGTTGTAACGCTAGAGGAAAACTGGTCGCAACAGGCGTTGGCTGCTGCGAGTCTAGGAAATCCTGAGGTTCTGAAGAATGTTCAACATCGACGCTCAATACGAAATCACCGTCACTAGGGGCTAAAGTCATCTCGTCTGTCACGGCCACATCTTCAACGTCGTGTACAGATGAGCTTCTCGACGTGGTTTTGCTTGAGGGCAATGACGGATACGGCTCCTCAGGGTCAAATTGTTCCCTTGATTTGTGACGTTCCACAAGCCAAAGAGGTCTGAACTCAGTAGAACCAGGTCGCGCGTGTCGTGTCCTAGGAACGAAATGAGATGGACTATCAGAAGCCATTGCAGGCAACGACAAGGTGGACGAACGCACGAATCCAGTCAAAGGCCGAGGCGTTCGAAAGTGTAGGGGAATGGCCGTCGGGGATGGAACGGCAGGAGACACCGGTATATGATCAGAGGGTTGCAAGCCTGGTATTGGGTTTTCTGGAGGCGCAGGTGCGAAGGTAGGGGAGACAGGGGCATCTCGCGGTAAGTTACCCACAAGTTCGGCGAGATCGGATCTCTGAGGAGATGGAGTGCGGACAGTGGCAGGAAGAGAGGGCTCGCTGAAGGAATCTCTAAACTGGAGCGCTGGTTGCGTAGCTCGGCTGAAATCCTCCCCAGTTCTTATTGATAGGGCTGGCTCAACACCGTCAGGTACTGACGGTATATCATTGCCTACCCCTAAAAAAGACACCATATTATCCTGAGTCTCAGCTGTTGTTTGTATTTGAGTGTCTAGCTGTGTGCCGTGTGGAGGTGTCTCCTCTGAAGAAGGTGTACGCTGTTCATTCTTGAGGATTGTCAGCAATTACCTCCCTGATAGCTAGGGATTACCAATAGAGACTCGCGTATGTACCTTAGAAGGTAAATCTTGGGTAGTAATACCTGATTCGACGGTGCCTTCCTTGCGGCTGCGTCGCTTTTGCTCCTTATCCTTTGATCTTTGTGACTTTCTATCCTTACTGTCGTCTCTAGCCTTGCCAATCTGGGATAAATCGCCCACAGACTGTGCGGCGGCACCGTTTACATCGTACACGTCCCCAGAGAGACTTCTCTCTTTGTCCTTCGACTTGCTCTTTGACTTCTTCCGTTCTTGGGAATCCTCTACCGTAGCTTCGGAGGGCGCTTTTCTAACTTCGGGTGTGTCCTCGTAAGTTTTACTGGAACCAAACAAGCCAAAGAGACCGCCCTTCTTGTCCCTTTTGCTCTTGCCCCTCGACGTCTTGTCATCTTCGAGAGCTGCAGGAGCTGAGGCGGCAGATACTCCATCGTCAAACCCAACACTGTCGCGCTTTGACTTCTTCTTGCTCTTGCGAGGTTTCTCATACTCGTCTTGTTCCGCTGCTCCAGCAGAGATAGGTCTTGAATCCTTCTCCGACCAGTCATCTGGTACGCTAACTCGCCTGGACTTTTTCTTGCGCTTGCCCTGATCTTCATCCTCTTGCGTGTCCGGCGGGAAGACTGTTGAAGATACAGCATATCTGCTGGGCGAGTCATCTGGACTGCTTGCTCTGTGGTCGGTTCTAGTTTCGAGTTCCTCTGACTTGTGGGTAAGATCAGAGGACGACTCTGGTCTTGTGCCCTCAATACGCGGGATTCCTGTCGCTGGAACATCATGTCTCGATATTGGGTCCTCTGCCTCATTCGTACTAGCGCGATTATCCTTGAGGTCATCTATGCTTAGACCCTTTAGCGAACTTAATTCGTCAGGTCCGTCTTCAGGCAAAGGTACACTGGCTGCAAGATCCATGTTCCAGGAATCTTGCTTAGCCTTGTGTATGGATGACCTCCGTATGGTATGTTGATCATCGAAATACTCCTGCGGATCAGTACGGGAGCGAGATGCTGAACGCGGGCCGGTAACTTTGGTTGCTTCAGTCCGATCCTTTGAATGGTCTCTCTCTGACTTAATAGAAATCGCCGGCCCAACCAGATCACCACTTAGACCGCTTGGTATTGAGACCATCGACTCAGGCTCCTCGGAATACATATCAGGTTCTCCTAATATATCATCTGTCGTTGTCGGCTTAGATAGACTGTCGCGCGTTGCAGAAGCACCGTCCGTCTCACGACCCTTTGCTGCTTTGCTCTCTTTTCGCTTCTCTTTCCTGCTCGAGAGAACAGCAGGGTCACCCGACACATTCGGGACTCCCTCATCATGCGGCGTACTTGGCAATTCACCTTCAATGAAGCCTCTTTGGGGTGGAGCTCCTTCAGTGCCTGGGGAGTCAAGATGTAGATCTGTTACGGTCTCGAAAAAAGGTTGGCGATGGAAGTTGATCGACTCAGACCCGGGGGGTGAGTCGCGTCGACGGTAGGTAGGGTCATCGATGACAATCGCAGGGTCAAAGCCTGTGTCTTGGAGGCCTGCTGCTAAGGTAGTAGCAAATTCCAGGTCATCTCCAAACTCTCCTGGCATGTGTCTTACTGTTACCTCATCAAAAGGGGCCATGTGACCTCGATCATCCGTACCAGCCATTGCTGGAGCCACAGAAGGTGCTATGGTGACCACTCTTATGACTTCGTCCAGGGTCGGCGGTGTAGGCAAATCCGAGATAAATCCATCGCGCGACTCAAGTGGAGTGATTACATTATATTCCACTGTTTCGGATTCGCCCCATGTCACCCTTGATGCAGTCGACTGTTTCTCAGGCTTGTCGATGTCAGCAACTGTCGCGTCTTCGGGGCGCATCATAGGTGAGGCATCTCCTCTAGAGGAACCTGCATTGCTGTGTGGTGGTGTCGGCTTGATGAGATTCAACATTGGCACTGACCAAGGCAGTGAGACGCGGTTATCGGGCCCATGTCCATATGGAACTTCATTGAAAGCATCGGCCGGAGAATAACGGGGAGATCTTCGACTGGAAGGTTCAATGGTGATGTAGTGTGGGATCTGAGATACTGCACCTTCATTGTCTGTGTTGGGGTTGTAATCTTGCTGCTGTTTTCCGGATCGTGCAAGTAGCTTAACTGGTGCAAAGTATGTGGCGTAGTCTTCATGACGGGGGCTAGGAGCAGCCTTAGGGCCCACCTTACGGGTCACCTGCACTTCTTGATCCCGTGTATCGTCGCTCGCTTGTGAGGGGGATTGTCGCATGCTACTGCTCATTTCACCACTGCCCTTCTGAACACTGTCTCTGCTTCTCGGTTGCTCGTTTCGGCGCTTCGTCTGATAGTCCTCGACACTAGACGCCTTCTTTTCGGCAGCAGCGGCAACAATCACTGCTCCAGCAGCTCCAATAACACCCGGAGTCGACCAGGAGGCCAAGTTCGTCGATTCCTCTGATGCTCTGTCCTGATCGCCAGGGGGTTGAGTCTCTGAACGCAAGATACCGTCGCGCTTCGTCCCAACAATTGAATTCGTGGATGATGCCAACGCCCTACGTTGTTCTTCTCCCCAGAATGCAGCTTGTTCTTCTGGTCTGTACGGAGACGCGTGGATTTGAGTATACTCTTCTTTCTCTGGTCTGTGTTGCTTATCTCGATTTTGCCGTTCACTTTGCTTTTTGGACGCATCGAGCCGAAAACGCTCCTCCTCAGCATCCTCTTCGTCCTTCAGCCGCCGTTTTCGTCGCTTCTCGCGTAGCTCGCGGTCAATTCCCTCGCGCAGCCGTACCGATTGTCGATTAGCTTCTTCTTCTTCTTCCTGACGGCGCCGATTGCGCCGCTCCTTGTCCGCCTGCTCCTTAACAACATCACTGCGTACGCTTGATCCCTGACCTTGTGTTGAAGCTCGCTTCCTTCTACTGCTCGAGGTCGGCTCGACGACTTCAGCACGTGCAGCTGGAGACGAATCTCGTCGGCGATAAGGTCTGCCAATGCTGGCTTCCTTTGACAATTTTTCGAGTTCGCTTTGCTGAAAGGGAAAGGTGCCGGGCATGGCCCTCTCAGGTGAGCTGGTCATGCGAGTTCGTTGAATGTCAGTCACTGTAGGTCGCACTTGAGCTACTCCTGAAAAGACAGGGGGACCAGTCGGAGCACTATAAGAATGGCTATACGGAGCTTGAGTAGTGTAGACCGCTGATGACACTGGGACCATTGGCTGAGGTTGCTGCAACGGGATTGCGGCAGGTCTGGATGTAACGATCGGGATGCTATACGACAGTGTCGAGTTTTGCATGCCGATATCGAACCTAGACGGATCTGAAGTGGGTATTGGGTGCACATGTTGCATTGAAGGTAGACTGCTAGCGCTGCTCATTGTGCCTTCTCGGTTGTCGAAAGCCGGTGCCTCACCAGTAAGACGAGCACCCAAAGCACCTGATCCATAGCTCGCTAGAGTCATGGTTTGACCGACGTTGCTGACATGATACCCAGGGTCTTTTTTCTTTTTGCTGCTGCCCCATCGCCAGCCCCATTTGCTCGTGCCAGAAGCTTCAGAGAGCAGTGATTCTTCACTTCTACGTCCTGCTCCTCCGTACGCAAGCCCGGAACTAACGCTTGAAGAATCATCATCCTCTGAAGCATCTTCCCAGACGACATCGTCTGATTCTGAAGTCGTAGACGAACGTCTGGACTTACGGTTGCGTCCGGGAGGTTTACCGTGGTCATTGCGAGATTCCTTGACAGCCACTAAACCATGCCGCCGTCGGCGCTGCCTATCATTGCTTTGGTCAGTAGCTGCGAGGGCTGCTGCGGCAGCACCTAAACCAAGGATAGCCGCATTGGTATTGCGTGAATTGTTCCACTTGGCCGTGGACTGTTTCGCCCTCTTCTGCCTTTCAAACGCATAGCCATAGGCCAAGCTTGCATCAGAAGAAGACGAAGAATTGCTGAAGCTGAAGAAGCCTTTCGACTTCTTCTTGCGTCTTGCCGACTTTTCTGGGCGCGAGCTGAAGAAACCTCCAGAGGCAAAGTCGCTTGGTTTTCTATGTGATCGAGAGCTGTCGAGGTACGGAGAAGATGGCGCGAAAGGGCCACCGTGACTATTGTATGATGCTCCTTTGCCATACTTAGACCCGGAAGACGGGCTCTGTTCCCGACTTCTCCGCTTTGTATGAAAAAACCCCTTTCCAGGGGACCCACTACGGTGTCGCACGGTTGAAGTAGCCACGGACGAGCCAATGACCGCACCAATCGCGGCACCTGTAACTCGACTACGTCGATCCCTGGACGACGACCTTGACCTTGAGCGACGACGGCGAGCTTCGTATGTCGTCATCGTCGGGGCACCGAAGTGACTCCCATGACGATCCTTTTTGTACAAGTTTCCTTCGGCAGTGATACCAGTCTCAACGCGATCCCCGGATCGGTTCTGATATCGTGTTTCAGTGTGGGGTGATCGATGCGTAACGCCGTGAGATGTGTGACCTCGTCTGTCAGAATGCTCAGAAGTACGACTGGCCAAAGACCAGCTTGACTGATTCCCACGACCAGAGCGTGAACTATAACCACCGAAGTCGTTCTCACGTGCGCGGGAAATTGACTTGCCAATCTTCCCAAGGCCATAGGCCGCAATGCCAGTTGCTAGCCAGGACTTGTCCTTGGTTCGTCGACTTTCGCCGTCAGAAGACCAGTAGCGGCTTTCTTTGTCGATGCGTGTACTGCTGCCATAGCGTTCGTTTGAACCTCGTCTCCGGTAGTGATGCTTGCGCGGTGCATCTCTAGGTGAAGAACCGGGTGGAAAGCAGTGTTTACATACTCCGATATATTCGGTATACTCCTCAAACTCAGCAACGCCATCAGAGTCTCTCCAAAAGTCGATTAGCTTGCTCAAGGGCCCTCGATGGCGATGCCGCTGCGCCATTGATCCTGATGCGTAAGGATGATTGTATGAGTTATGTGGAGGTGAGTGATGAGACTGGTACGCCGCTGCGGCCACACCGGCCACACCAGCCGTACCTGCTAACCCTGCAGCATATAATGGTACATTAGACTGAGAGGAGTGCTTACCTGGACGATCGGGCCGCCCGTTGCTGACCATGGGTGCATACGCTGGATGAGCCTGCGAATGAGGTCGTTGCGATTCAGGTCGTTGCAATGGTGCTGTAACATATATACCGGCCTTGCCGCTAGATGATGTTCCCGAGGGCCGTGATTGTTGTGACGATGAGTGATGGCCTATCATGTAACCAGCCGCTGCCCCAGCCGCCACAGCTCCAAGTGTGGGAACTGCAGGGGCTGATGATGAATGGTGGCTTGTACCTAGGCCTGTGGTACTGGGGGAATACCCTACGCTGGGAGGAGCATAATCATGTGAGCTCTGCTGGACGAACGACACACTGGGAGTTCCGACAGAGTCCGCATGTGTCGTTGACATGCTCGAGCTTGCAGCAGCGTAACCCATCGCCGCGCTCCCAGTGATAGCAGCGGTCCCAGAAGGTCTGTTCGGTTTGCTTGAATTGTCTGGCTTCGACTGCTTCCCAGGCTTTGGCGGCTTACTTGACGGTAGAGGTTGGTAGTCATCAGCACCGCTGAAGAACGATGCCGCTGCTCCAACGCTACCTGTTGCACTCGGCTCAGGTGGTGGAGCGGCTATCGCTGATGCAGCTTGAAGGTGAGGTTCTGCGCCCACAATAAGTGTTGGTGCTTGAGGCCGCACGCCTGGTTGATGAGCAACAGATTCCCCAGAATCACCGTAATATTCTGCTGCCAAGCCCGGCCCTCCCTCGGTCGCAGCCAGGGGTGGACGGTATGGTGCAGCAGCTTGTAGTGGGAACTGGCCTGGGAATTGATCCGGAACATGTGAGGACATGTTCAATGGCGCAGGCGAAGGTTCGGGCACAGAACCTGGCAATCCACCGTCATATTGGCCAGGAAATTGCGTAAAGCCAGAGCTTCCCACCTGAGCGCCAAAGTTCCCGCTGGACTGAATCGAATAATCTCCAGCTCGAGCGGTGCTCTGATCATCGACATAGCCGTCACCGGACCTACTTAGACCCCGAGCCAGATCATGATCAGATTGCTGTTCATCGTACGCCCTCCTGTTGCTCCGCCTCTTATCTTCCCTATCTCGACTCCTAGACCTCTCCCTATGATTGCCTCGACGTTCCCGACTTGTGGAACGCTCTCTCCTCTCGCCCCTCTGACCTCGATCGCTGTCCCGTCTCCGCTCACCACGGCTGTCTCTTGGCTTTGGCATTTTATCGGCCAAGCTCGCATTCCGCACCAGTCCTGGTGGAGTGAACGTTTGATCAGCCTGATTACTCGAGGCCGTCGCGTAACTCGATGCCACCGATGCGGGAGCGGTGCCAGGATATGCCGTCCGTGAGGTAGAAGAGTAGCTTGTAGAACTAGGATTAAATCCTCGATCACGGTCCTCTCCCCGAGCGGGTTTTCGTGCAGACTTTGACGATACGATAGATTCGGAAGACCGATGTCGTGAGGTAGATTTGTCTACTTCGTCTTTGCGTCGGCTAGTCTGAGATGTGGATGCCTCCGACCTTTCAAAGGGCTTGCCAATGATCGCCTTCCACATGATTACGTGTAGTGTGTGATTGGTTTGTGAACTTCCTTAATGAAAGCTTCAGTCAGTGAATCGGCCTTCTACATTCTTCTTGGTCGCAGTGGTTTGCCTACTCGGTTCTCAGATGCGATCAGCAAAGAACTCATCTTATTCTCGAAATGCCGACAGGGTATCTCAACATAGAAATCGTGAGCTTCGTTGAATGGCATAGCATATCAATTATGATGATGATCGCCTGAGATACAATAATCGCTAAATACTTATGTGGGTCATGGTCGGATTTCCTGCCACGACATTTACCGGGACACAGGTCGGATGAAAACCTCGGATGATCTTACGCTAATTCGATAAATTAAAGTTTTTTGTGAAGCTAACAAGCAAGAAATTGAAATTGTGACTGTGTAATTCATTAATAATTCATTACAAATTCATGAAGAATCTATTCATAACTAATTAATGGTTAGAGGTTAGTGTTAGGGGATTAGGTGGTTAGGATTAGGGAGTTAGGGTTAGCAATATGAAATATATTGAGAATGCATTTCAGATACATTAGTGTGTTTGTGTGTTAGAGGTTAAGTTAGAGCTAATATATTGTGAATTGATTAGTAATATATTTAAAGAAATTGAATCTCAGTTAATCTTAAGATGTTTTAAAAGGTCAGATAGTCTCTCAATAAACTTTGTCAAGATCATTTAATATTTTAGTGAGATCATCTGACATGTATAGTCAACATTTACATGCAGTGAACACTAACTCAGCTAAGATTGATCAATTTTCTTAGATGAGGCTAGGCTACTTATAGTTAGCTGCAAAACAAGTTTTTCAGATACTGAGCATGAGAAATTAGAGTACATATCTTATAAAAAGTAGTTAGTTTTAAAAAATTGTGTTTATAGTCATGTTGTAATAACTTTACATGTGATATCATGTCAATAATAATATCATGATAACAGTCTTTCAAGGTCAGCACATATCTTGTTCAGCAATGTTTTTAAAGAAAAGATTATGCTTATATTTAAGAATAATGTCAGTAATATAAGTATGCTGTTACAGATATGCTTTTAATTAAGTTACATTGTGATCTCAAAAACATACTTATACTGACATAAACTTATATAAAAAATGCTATCAATAATAAAAGCATGCTGATATTAACATGTCATTAAGTAAGAAATGACATCAATATAATAGACATATTGTTATCAACATAATTCTCTGAGTTAACAAGCAATTAAAAGAGTTTTGATTTAAGTAATTTATTTATTTAAATTAAATATCTATATAATGTAAAGAGAAAGCATGATTTTTGATATGATACTGAGCTCAACATGAACTTAAAATGAACTTTGAGCTAAGAAGATTTCAGAAATTAATATGCTATTGATACAGACAGAATTATTATAGATTTTATGCTGTAATTAAAAGATATATTTATATTAATTACATCTTAAATATCATTTTAATATATATATATTACTCAACAATGTCTTAACTCTAATTCTGTTGTGACTTTAATATAATTTTCTTTTTCTTTTTTAAATATTCTATTCATCAAGTTATCATCATTTCTCTCTTGCTGAGCTGATTCTCAATGTATTAAAGAAGATAAATAAGATATAATGTTAATATAAAGATTGAGAAAGTACTCTATTTATAGATAGCATATCTATTTATTTAAATAATTCTATCTAAATAGATCTCTAAGTCTCTCTTAATCTGTAGTAAAAATTCTTAAGAATTCTTCTTGACATGCTATTTAAAAAAGATATATTAATTAAATAAGTGCATCAATTCTCAATCTGACTAAACAATAACTTAACAGTACAATAATGAAAACAGATAAATCTTTAAGCTTTAATGAGTAATGAGACTTCAATAATTCTAAGTATTTCAATTTAACTTTTAGTTATTTTTCTTTTTCTTTTTCTTTTTGCTTTTCAGTGACAGCAAAGCTCAGCAAGAACAGATGAGTGAGACTTGATGAGAATTAGTAAGTAAGATGAGTAAGGTAAAAATGAATAAGTAAGATAAGTAAGATAAGAACAGATAAGTAAGGTAAGTAAGATAAGAATGAGTGAGCAAGACAAGTAAGATAAGAATGAGCAGACAAGGCAGATAAGATAAGAAATTAAGAATGAGTAGATAAAACAGATAAGACTTAATGAGATAGATAAGTAAGACTTTACTTTTTGTAAATACTTATAATAGATCTTTCACACTGTTTAGATAAGATATTAATGCTAATTAGCAAAGCTTAATAAAGTACTTTAATTAGACTGAGTGTCAGAGTCAGTAGCTTTAATAAGGTAGCTTTACTAATATTTTTATTATGAGAGTGTTTTGAAAGATTTTTACATGAAAATTTTATGACTAATAGATTACATCATTTTATAAAAGTTATGAAAATTTCAGTAATTTATCTTGTAAATTACTCAATCCACACACTTAAATAAAAAAAACTCACAAAAAGCTACATATTGTGAGTTAAGTAGCTTTTTTGTGAGTTTTTTTTATTTAAGTGTGTGGATTGAGTAATTTACAAGATAAATTACTGAAAT